>Ga0209715_1000072_pt1 | contig 91510 bp, 43 predicted proteins | sample COGITO_mtgs_1205_2_FD_184809 | JGI IMG/M metagenome (GOLD analysis project Ga0209715, IMG submission 184809) | Pelagic marine microbial communities from North Sea - COGITO_mtgs_120503 (SPAdes) (version 2) | ecosystem: Environmental > Aquatic > Marine > Epipelagic ... | reverse complement strand
TTAGCTAGTGAAATTACACGTGCTACTGTTGCTGAAGGTGCTAATAGAACATTAATAGTTGATATATCTAGTAATTTGTCCACCAATGTAAGTACTATTAATACTGCTATTGCTACAAAATCTGATATTGCATCACCTGAATTTACTGGTGTTCCCAAAGCACCAACCGCCGTTAGTTCTGTTAATACAGATCAAATTGCTACTACAAAGTTTGTACAAACACGTATTAGTGAAATATTGGATAATGCACCTACTGCGTTAGATACATTAAATGAGTTAGCAAGTGCATTAGGTAATGATGGTAATTTTTCTACAACAATTACTACTTTCATGGGAGATGTCTCTTCTAATTTAACTACTGAAAAATCTCGTGCTGAAACAGAAGAAGCATTACTCGATGCATTGATTAGTGATTTATCTGGAAATTTAAAGACTGTTGCTGATTTGGTTAGTTCTAACAATAGTCAAGGTAATAGTTTGGTATTAGATGTATCTGCTAATTTGGCTGCAGAAATTACACGTGCTACATCTGCTGAAAATACAAATACTACTAATATTACTACTGTTACCAGTGGATTAGCTAGTGAAATTACACGTGCTAGTAATGCTGAATCTAGTATTCACTCTACAATCAATGACGCGTCTAATAATATTTTAAATGAAAAATATCGTGCAGAAGCGGCAGAATCCGCAAACAGAGCATTTACTAATGATGTTTCTAGTAATATTGTAATTGAAAAACAAAGAGCACAAGCTGCTGAAACAGCTAATGCTGCAGATATTGTAACAGTTGATAATAAATTAACAGTTGTTACTAATAATTTAACCGCTGAAGTTACGCGTGCTACTGATGCTGAAAATGCAAATAGTACATTAATTGATGATATTTCTAGTAATTTGTCCAGTATTGCAGGTAATACAAATAATAGTTCTATTATCATTGCTGATTTATCTAGTAATTTAGCTAGTGAAATTACACGTGCTACTGTTGCTGAAGGTGCTAATAGAACATTAATAGTTGATATATCTAGTAATTTGTCCACCAATGTAAGTACTATTAATACTGCTATTGCTACAAAATCTAATATTGTATCACCTGAATTTACTGGTATTCCCAAAGCACCAACCGCCGTTAGTTCTGTTAATACAGATCAAATTGCTACTACAAAGTTTGTGCAAACCCGTATTAGTGAAATATTAGATAATGCACCAACTGCATTAGATACATTAAATGAATTAGCAACTGCATTAGGTAATGATGGTAATTTTGCTGGAACAATTTCAACATTAATGGGTGATGTTTCCTCTAATCTAGCTGCTGCATCATCGCGTGCTGAAACAGAAGAAGCATTACTTGATGCATTAATTAGTGATTTATCTGGAAATTTAAAAACAGTTGCTGATTTGGTTAATTCTAACAATAGTACCGGTAATAGTTTGGTATTAGATGTATCATCTAATTTGGCTGACGAAATTACACGTGCTACTACTGCGGAAACTACAAATACTACCAATATTACTACTGTTACTACTGGTTTAGCTAGTGAAATTACACGTGCTAACGCAGAAGAAGCTGCTAATAAAGCATTGATATTAGATGTTTCTAATAATATTGTTGTTGAAAAATATCGTGCTATTGCTACAGATAATGAGACCAGATCTATAATTACTGATTTATCTAACGGTTTAACTAGTGAGAAAAGTCGTGCATTAGTTGCTGAATCTGCTAATTCTTCTTTAACTTTGGATGTTTCTTCCAATTTGGATACATTAAATATCGCTGTTAGTAATCTTAATACGAATTCTAACGCATTAACTTTGGATGTTTCTTCTAACTTAAATGATACTGTTAATTACGTGAATAATACGGTTGTTACTTCAGTTAGTGCTAATGTAACATTAATTGGTGATGTTTCTACTAATTTAGCTAGTGAAGTTAGTCGTGCAACAATCGCTGAAACTGCTAATACCGCATTAACTATGGATGTTTCTACTAATTTATCTACTATTGCAGCAACAGTAAATTCTAATAATAATTCTACAGTAATTGCTGATCTATCAAGTAATTTAGCAAGTGAAATTACACGAGCAACTAGTGTTGACGGTGCTAATGCAATATTAATTGGTGATGTTTCTTCCAATTTAGCTTCAAGTATTGTAACTATTAATAATAGTATATCAACAAAAGCTAATCTTGATTCTGCTACATTAACCGGTATACCAACTGCACCTACTGCTTCTAGTACTACAGATAATGCTCAACTTGCTACTACTGCATTTGTACAAACACGTATTGGTGAAATATTAGATAACGCACCTGTTGCATTAGATACATTAAACGAATTAGCTGCGGCATTAGGTGATGATAGTAATTTTTCTGCAACAATTAGTACTCAACTTGGTACATTAACTACTGATTTAGCTAATGAAACTACACGTGCAACAACAAAAGAAGGATTAATTGATGCATTGATTACAGATATTTCTGGTGATTTAACTTCATTAACTAATGTTGTTAATACTCTTAATACAAATGCAAATTCATTAACTTTGGATGTTTCTGCTAATTTAACGGCTGAGATTACACGTGCGGGTACAGCAGAGGCTGCAAATGCAACCTTAATTAGTGATGTTTCTACTAATTTAGCTACTGAGATTACACGTGCAGGTACAGCAGAGGTTGCAAACACGACATTAATTGGTGATATTTCGTCTAATTTAGCTGCTGAAGTTACACGTGCAAGTACCGCAGAGGCTGCAAACACCACATTAATTGGTGATGTTTCTGGTGATTTAGTTTCATTAACAACTGTAGTTAATAATCTTACTACTAATTCTAATGAATTAACATTAGATGTTTCTGCTAATTTAGCTAGTGAAGTTAGCCGAGCTGTTGCTACTGAAGGTGCTAATACAACATTAATTGGAGATGTTTCTTCCAATTTAGCTTCAAGCATTGTAACTATTAATACTAGTATATCTACAAAAGCTAATCTTGATTCTGCTACATTAACCGGTATACCAACTGCACCTACTGCCTCTAGTACAACAGACAATACCCAAATTGCTACAACTAAATTTGTTCAAACACGCATAGGTGAAATATTAGATAATGCACCTGTTGCATTAGATACATTAAAAGAATTAGCTACAGCATTAGGTAATGATAGTAATTTTGCAACAACAATTAGTACTCAAATTGGAACATTAAGTACTGATTTAGCTAATGAAACTTCACGTGCAACAACAAAAGAACTTATAATTGATGCATTAATTCAAGATGTTTCTGGTGACTTAGTTTCTTTAACAAATGTAGTTAATAATCTTACTACTAATTCTAATGCATTAACTTTGGATGTATCTGCTAATTTGGATACTGAAAAAACTCGTTCAATTGCTGCTGAATTAAAAATAACAACTGATTTGTCTGCTGAAATTCTTCGTGCAAATACTGCTGAAGGTGCTAATATAACATTAATTGGTGATGTTTCTACTAATTTGGCTAGTGAAATTACACGTGCAACCAATGCTGAAACTGCTAATACTATATTAATTAATGATATTTCTAGTAATCTTGGAACTATTAGTACTAATTTTGCAACAAAATCTGATATTGTATCACCATCTTTTACAGGAATACCAATTGCACCAACTGCTGCTAGTTCAGTTAGTACCGGACAAATCGCTACAACTGAATTTGTTCAAACACGTATTGGTGAAATATTGGATAATGCACCTGTTGCATTAGATACATTAAAAGAATTAGCAACTGCATTAGGTGATGATAGTAACTTTTCTGCAACAATTAGTACACAATTGGGTACATTAACCGCTGATTTAGCAAATGAAACTACACGTGCTGCAACAAAAGAAAACTTAATGTCTGTATTAATTACAGATCTTTCTGGTGATTTAACTTCATTAACTAATGTTGTTAATACTCTTAATACAAATGCAAATTCATTAACTTTGGATGTTTCTGCTAATTTAGCTGCTGAAATTACACGTGCTACTGCTGCTGAGGGTGCTAATACTACAAATACTAATAGATTAACTACTGATTTATCTGGTGAAATTACGCGTGCTATTGTGGCAGAGAGCGCAAATACAACATTAACTGGTGATGTTTCTTCTAATTTGGCTGCTGAAATTGTAAGAGCAACAAATGCTGAAACAACTAATGCCACAACTCTAAGTGACCTTTCTAGTAATGTCGGTACTATTAATACTAATATTTCAACAAAATCTAATATTGCATCCCCAGCATTTACTGGTATACCAACTGCACCAACCGCCGCCAGTACAATTAATAATGTTCAAATTGCTACAACTGAATTTGTTCAAACCCGTATTGGTGAAATATTGGATAATGCACCTGTTGCATTAGATACATTAAAAGAATTAGCAACTGCATTAGGTAATGATAGTAACTTTTCTGCAACAATTAGTACTCAAATTGGTAATTTATCTTCTGCTATATCTACAGAAACATCTCGTGCAACTACAAAAGAGAGCTTAATAGATGCATTAATCCTAGATATTTCTGGTGATTTAGTTGCATTAACAACTGTAGTTAATAATCTTACTACTAATTCTAATGCATTAACTTTGGATGTATCTGCTAATTTAGCTACTGAAGTTACACGTGCAACAGCTGCTGAAGTTGCTAATACTGCATTATCAACTAGAATAACCACAGATTTATCTGGTGAAATTAATCGTGCAACTATTGCTGAATCTGCAAATACAACATTAACTAATAGATTAACTACAGATTTATCTGGTGAAATTACACGTGCAATCGCAGTTGAAAATATAAATCGTATTTTAATTAATGATATATCATCAAATGTTGGTTCTATAACTACAAATATAGCATCAAAATCTGATATTGCATCACCATCTTTTACAGGAATTCCTGTTGCACCAACCGCTGCTAGTTCAGTTAGTACAGGACAAATTGCTACAACTGAATTTGTTCAAACTCGTATTAGTGAAATATTAGATAGTGCACCAGTTGCATTAGATACATTAAATGAACTAGCTGCTGCATTGGGTGATGATAGTAACTTTTCTGCAACAATGACATCATTAATTGGCGATATTTCTACTAATATAGCTAATGAAAAATCACGTGCAGAAACGGCCGAAACCGTTAATGTAGCATTAATTGGTGATGTTTCTTCCAACTTAAAAAGTGAAAATACTAGAGCAGTTAATAGTGAAGCTGTTATAACTACATTAGTTGGTGATGTTTCTAGTAATTTAGATACATTGAACACAACTGTTAGTAATCTTAATACAAACGCAAATGCATTAACTTTGGATGTTTCAGCTAATTTAGCTACTGAAGTTACTCGTGCAACTGCGGCTGAAGTTGCCAATACAGCATTATCAACTAGATTAACTACTGATTTATCAGGTGAGATTACTCGTGCAACTATTGCAGAAGTGTCTAATAATTTATTAGTTGTTGATGTTTCTAGCAATTTGGATACATTGAACACAACTGTTAGTAATCTTAATACAAACGCAAATGCATTAACTTTGGATGTTTCTGCTAATTTAGCAGCTGAAGTTACACGTGCAACAGCTACTGAAGTTGCTAATACAGCATTATCAACTAGATTAACTAATGATTTATCAGGTGAGATTACCCGTGCAACAGCTGCTGAAGTTGCTAATACAGCGTTATCAACTAGATTAACTACTGATTTATCTGGTGAGATTGTTCGTGCAACAGCTGCTGAAGTTGCTAATACTACAATTACTACTAGATTAACTACTGATTTATCCGGTGAAATTACTCGTGCAACTATTGCAGAAGTGTCTAATAATTTATTAGTTGTTGATGTTTCTGATAATTTAGCTTCAGAAGTTACGCGTGCAACTGTTGCTGAAGATGCTAATATTGTATTAATTGGTGATGTTTCTAGTAACTTGGATACATTAAACACAACTGTTAGTAATCTTAATACAAATGCAAATTCATTAACTTTGGATGTTTCTGCTAATTTAGCTACTGAAGTAACTCGTGCAACTACTGCAGAGACTTCCAATACTACAATCACTACTAGATTAACTACTGATTTATCGGGTGAGATTACTCGTGCAAGTACAGCAGAGGCTGCTAATACTGCATTAACTGGTGATGTTTCTGCCAATTTGGCTACCGAAATTACACGTGCAGGTGTTGCAGAGGCTGCTAATACTGCATTAACTGGTGATGTTTCTTCTAATTTAGCTGCGGAAATTACTCGTGCAACAAGTGCTGAAGGTGCAAATACTACAATCACTACTAGATTAACTACTGATTTATCTGGCGAGATTACACGTGCAACATCAGCTGAAGGTGCAAATACAACATTAATTGTTGATATTTCTAGTAACTTGGATACATTAAACACAACTGTTAGTAATCTTAATACAAATGCAAATGCATTAACATTAGATGTTTCTGCTAACTTATCTACAGAGGTTACACGCGCAACAACTGCTGAAGCTACTAATACTACATTAATTGGTGATGTTTCTTCCAATTTATCTACAGAAGTTGCTACTATTAATACTAGTTTAGCAACCAAATCAACAATTGCTTCACCAACATTTACAGGTGTTCCAGCTGCACCAACTGCTACAAGTACTACAAATACAACTCAAATTGCTACTACTGAATTTGTACAAACACGTGTTAGTGAAATATTAGATAGTGCACCCGAAGCATTAAATACATTAAATGAATTAGCTGCTGCTTTGGGTGATGATCAAAATTATTCCGCAACCATTTCTACATTAGTAGGTGATGTTTCTTCTAATCTAGGAAGTGAGATTACACGTGCAACCGTTGCCGAAGGTGCAAATACAGCATTAGTTGTTGATGTTTCTAGTAACTTGGATACATTAAACACAACTGTTAGTAATCTTAATACAAATGCAAATGCATTAACATTAGATGTTTCTGCTAACTTATCTACAGAGGTTACACGTGCAACAGCTGCTGAAGTTGCCAATACTGCATTATCAACCAGATTAACAACTGATTTATCAGGTGAGATTACCCGTGCAACAGATGCTGAAGTTGCCAATACTGCATTATCAACCAGATTAACAACTGATTTATCAGGTGAAATTACTCGTGCAACTGCTACTGAACAAGCAAGTGGTGTAATAACAACCAGATTAACAACTGATTTATCTGGTGAAATTACTCGTGCAACTGCTGCTGAAGTTGCTAACACTGCATTATCAACTAGATTAACAACTGATTTATCAGGTGAGATTACACGTGCGGGTACAGCAGAGGTTGCAAATACAACATTAATAGTTGATGTTTCTAGTAACTTGGATACATTAAACACAACTGTTAGTAATCTTAATACAAATGCAAATGCATTAACTTTGGATGTTTCTGCTAATTTAGCTACTGAAGTAACTCGTGCAACTACAGCAGAGACTGCTAATACTACAATTACTACTAGATTAACAAGTGACTTATCCGGTGAGATTACACGTGCGGGTACAGCAGAGGTTGCAAATACAACATTAATTGGTGATGTTTCTACTAATTTAGCTGCTGAAATTACACGTGCGGGCACCGCAGAGGTTGCCAATACAACATTAATTGTTGATGTTTCTTCTAATTTAGCTGCTGAAATTACACGTGCGGGTACAGCAGAGGTTGCCAATACTGCATTATCAACTAGATTAACTACTGATTTATCTGGCGAAATTACACGTGCAACATCAGCTGAAGGTGCAAATACTACATTGATTGTTGATGTTTCTAGTAATTTAGATACATTAAACACAACGGTTACTAATATGAATACAAATTCAAATGCATTAACATTAGATGTTTCTGCGAATCTAGCTACAGAGGTTACACGTGCAACAGCAGCTGAAGGTGCAAATGCAACATTAATTGGTGATGTTTCTACAAATCTAGCTACAGAGGTTACACGTGCAACCGCTGCTGAAGTTGCCAATACTGCATTATCCACTAGATTAACGACTGACTTATCAGGTGAGATTACCCGTGCAACTGCAGCTGAAGTTGCCAATACTGCATTATCAACTAGGTTAACAACTGATTTATCGGGTGAGATCACTCGTGCAACTACAGCAGAGGCTGCAAATACAGCACTAATTAGTGATGTTTCTTCCAATTTATCTACAGAAGTTGCTACTATTAATACTAGTTTAGCAACCAAATCAACAATTGCTTCACCTACATTTACAGGTGTTCCAGCTGCACCAACAGCTACAAGTACTACAAATACAACTCAAATTGCTACCACTGAATTTGTACAAACACGTGTTAGTGAAATATTAGATAGTGCACCCGAAGCATTAAATACATTAAATGAATTAGCAGCAGCTTTAGGTGATGACCAAAATTATTCTGCAACAATTTCTACATTAGTTGGGGATCTTTCTTCTAATTTGGGAAGCGAAATTACACGTGCAAGTGCAGCTGAAGCATCTAATGCAGGTTTAATTGTAGATGTTTCTGGTAATTTAGATACATTAAACACAACTGTTAGTAATATTAATACAAATGCAAATGCATTAACATTAGATGTTTCTGCTAATCTAGCAGCAGAGGTTACACGCGCAACAGCGGCCGAAGTAGCCAATACTGCATTATCAACTAGATTAACAACTGATTTATCGGGTGAAATTACACGTGCAACCGCTGCTGAAGTAGCCAATACTGCATTATCAACTAGATTAACAACTGATTTATCGGGTGAAATTACACGTGCAACCGCTGCTGAAGTAGCCAATACCGCATTATCAACTAGATTAACAACTGATTTATCAGGTGAAATCACACGTGCAACTGTGGCTGAAGTAGCCAATACTGCATTATCAACTAGATTAACAACTGATTTATCAGGTGAAATCACACGTGCAACTGCTGCTGAAGTTGCCAATACTGCATTAATTAGTGATGTATCTTCTAATTTATCTACAGAGGTCACACGTGCAACTGCTGCTGAAGTTGCCAATACTGTATTAATCAATGATGTATCCAGTAATTTATCTTCAGCGAATACCGATAAGGCAAATAGATCAGGTGATACATTTACTGGTGGCGTTGCAATTTCAGTTATTACCAATTCTACATCAAAATTAACAGGTGCACTAGTAACATCTGGTGGTGTAGGAATTGGGTTAGATACAAACATTGGTGGTTCTTTATCAGTTGCCGGTGTAAGTTCATTGAGTTCAGTTACTGCAAGTGGCGCTATTAATGTAACAAATGCTACTAATTCTGTAAATTCTGTTAGTGGTTCAATTAAAACTGCTGGTGGATTAGGTGTAGTAATGGATGCAAATATTAATGGAAAATTAACGGTAGGTGGTAACAGTACATTAGGAAAAGTTACAACATCTGATAAATTAACTGTTAATGATGAAATTATTGTAACTGGTGATGCAACTCTTGTAGATATTGAATCATCCGGTAAATTAACTGTAGCAGGAGATACAGCTCTTGCAGATATTGAATCATCTGGAAAATTACAGGTAATAGGAGATTCTACTTTAAGTAAAGTTACTACTTCTGGTGATTTAATAATTAATAGTGCAACCGCTTCTTCTAATAGTGCAACAGGTGCTATTAAAACAACAGGTGGCTTAGGTGTTGCACAAGATGTTAATATTGGTGGTGAATTAGATGTTAATGGTGCTAGTACTATGGCTGCTATATCTGCAACAAATGTTACAGCTAGTGGTACATTAGGTGTTACTGGTATTACTACATTAGGAACAACAACCGCATCTGCATTAACCGTAAGTGGTACTACAACTGTAGCTAATATAACAGCTACTGGTGATATGACTATTAATGGTGATATGAATTTAACTGATATGACTATAACCGGAAATACAACATTGAATAAAGTCAGTATTAGTGGTGATACAACTGCAACTAATATTACTTTATCCGGAAATGCTACAGTAGATAAAGATATAACAGTTAGTGGTATATCTTCGTTAAAGACTGTAACTACAACTGGTACAGTAACTGTTGCAAATACTACATCATCAGTAAATACTAGTACAGGTGCTATTACAACAACGGGTGGTATAGGTGTTTTACAAGATGCTAATATTGGTGGTACATTAGCTGTAAGTGGTGCTTCTACTTTATCAACAATAAATACTAGTGGTGTTTTAACAAATACTAATAATACCAATTCTACTAGTACTACTACTGGTTCAATTATAGCAAGTGGTGGTGTTGGTGTTGCACAAAATATTAATGTTGGCGGTACATTAAGTGTTGGTGGTGCTTCTACTTTATCATCCATAGCAGCTAGTGGTGATATTTCTGTAACAACAACAACAGATTCTACTAGTGTTTCAACCGGTTCTATTAAAACAACTGGTGGATTAGGTGTAAAGGAATCTGCTTTCATTGGTGGTTCATTAGATGTTGCTAATAGTTTATCTGTTAGTGGAATAACAACTGATGCTGCTATCAATGTTACAGATTTAACTGAATCTAGTAATACAACTTCAGGTGCAATTAAAACTGCAGGTGGATTAGGTGTTGGAAAGAATGCTAATATCGGGGGTGATATGGAGGTAACTGGTAATGCAACTATTAGCGGTAAATTAGATGTAACTGGTGAGATTGGTTTTGATAACCTAAGTTTATCTGGTACAATTGTATCTACAGATACTACACAATCTACTAATAGTACTTCTGGTTCAATTAAATCCGCTGGTGGATTAGGTATTGAAAAGAATGCTAATATTGGCCAAAATGCTACAGTTGGTGGTACACTAGGTGTTACTGGTGCGACTACAATAACTGGACCAATAACTGCAGTTAGCAGTGCAAGTATAGCCGATACATTAACATTAAGTAAATCTTCTGGTGATAATATTGGTTTAGCAGTTACCAAGAATGCTACAGTTGGTGGTACATTAGGTGTTACTGGTGTAACAACATTAACCGGTGCATTAGATGCTAATAGCACAGCCAATATAGCTGATACGTTAACACTCAGTAAAGATGGTCTAGGTTTAGATGTTACCAAGAATGCTACAGTTGGTGGTACATTAGGTGTTACTGGTGCTACTACTATGGGTGCAGCATTAACTGTTAACAGTACTGCTGGTATTACTGATACATTAACACTCAGTAAAACAACTGGTACTGGTTTAGCTGTTACCAATAATACAACAGTTGGTGGAACATTAGGTGTTACTGGTGTTACAACATTAACCGGTGCATTAGATGCCAATAGTACTGCTGATATTGCTGATACATTAACATTAAGTAAAGCAAGTGGTACAGGATTATCTGTAACAGCAGACGTAAGTTTTGGTGGAAAATTAGATGTAATTGGAAATTTAACAGTTAATGGACAAATAAATGCGCAATTGGTTAATAATGAATATATAATTAATACTACTACAACTGATTATTCTTTGATTATTGCAGAGGATTTATCATTAAATGGACGTCTTAATATTACAGAAGATGCTACAATTAATCAAAGATTATATGTTACTGGAGATGTATCATTAAATGGAGATGCTTATGTAAATAGTAACTTAATTGTTAATGCTGATTTATCTTTGAATAACGATATGAATGTAGGTGGCGATGTCTCAATGAACAGTAACTTATATGTAAATACAAAGGTTGTAACCACTGATTTATCTTTGAATAATGATATGAATGTTGGCGGTGATGTCTCAATGAACAGTAACTTATATGTAAATACAAAGGTTGTAACCACTGATTTATCTTTGAATAATGATATGAATGTTGGTGGTGATGTCTCAATGAATAGTAACTTATATGTAAATAATAATATAGTTGTAAATAATGATTTATCTTTGAACAGTAAATTAAATGTTGGCGGCGATGCTTCATTTAATGGTCAAGTATACATAGGTGGCACTTTAACTGTTAGTGAATTAGTGTATGAATCAACTACAACTGTTGGTGATACTGATTTCAATAATCGTGTATTTATTTCAGATGAATTAATAGTTAAGGATGTAAATATAGGAAGAGGTTCAAGCACTACAGCTACATTTATTGGTACTGAAGCAATGCAAACAAGTACAGGTTCTCATAACAGTGCTGTTGGTTATAAATCATTAACATCAAATTTGGTAGGTTACAAAAATACGGCTGTTGGTTCTAATTCATTACTTGCTAATAGTTCTGGATTCAGTAATACAGCAGTAGGTTCGTTTGCATTAACTGCTTCAACTAGTTCATCAAATACAGCAGTAGGTTCTTATGCATTAACAGCTGCAACTACAGGAGAGAAAAATACAGCTGTTGGTATGGATGTTATGAAAGCAACCACCACAGGTGATAAAAATATAGCAGTCGGTGGAAATTCTTTACTTGCCAATGTAGATGGGTCTAACAATACAGCTATTGGTTATGGAGCAATACCTAGTACAATCTCTGCTGGTAATAATACATCAATTGGTATTAATTCTGGTACAGGATTAGTTGTTGGAAATGCAAATACATTTTTGGGTGCAGCAACAAGTAGTGCTAATAATGTAAGTAATTCAACTGCAGTTGGTTATAATGCAGCTATTACTGGTTCAAACCAAATTGTATTAGGAACAGTAAATGAAACAACTATTATAGTTGGTGATGCATCACTTAATGGAGCTGTTCGTATTGATGGTGATATGACAGTTAATACTGATAAATTTATTGTTGATAGCGCAACTGGTAATACCACAATTGCTGGTACGTTAGGTGTATCTGGTTCAGTAACAATGAATGGAACTAGTATTGATATTGATGCCGCAGCTGCAAATACTATAGACTTAGCTGGTGGTAAGGTATTAATTTCATCTAAAGATGACTCTGCTGGTGCGATCGGGTTAACTACTAATAACGGTACAAGTGAAACTATTACTATTACAAATACTAAAGGTACAAATTCTGCTGCAATTGATGTTCAATCTACTGTTGGTGGTGTATCCATTCAATCCAGCGGTAATATGGCTGATGCAATTAAATTACATGCTAGTTCTGGTGCAAACCAAACCATTAATCTTGTAAATACACAAGGTATTAGTGAAAATGCAATTGCATTAACATCAAGTGCTGGTGGTGTAGATATTGATGCTGCTGCTACAAAGGATATTAATATTGCTGGTGGACAAGTTACTTTAGCAACTAAAGATGATGTGGCCAGTGCTATTAGTTTAACAACTAATCAAGGTACAAGTGAAACAATTGTCATTACAAATACTAAAGGTACAAATTCTGCTGCAATTGATGTTCAATCTACTGTTGGTGGTGTATCCATTCAATCTACTGGTAATATGGCTGATGCAATTAAATTACATGCTAGTTCTGGTGCAAACCAAACAATTAATCTTGTAAATACACAAGGTACCGGTAATGATGCAATTTCATTAACATCAACTGCTGGTGGCATTACCATGAAAATTGCTGATGGAAAAGATGCAGTAATGAGTTCCACTGATGGAAATGCTTATGTTAAGGTTGCTGCATCAGCAACCGCTGATAGTGAAAAGGTTAGTATTGTTAATACCATTGGTACTAATGAATCTGCAATTGCACTAACATCAACTGTTGGTGGTGTAGATATTGATGCTGCTGCTACTAAAGATGTTAATATTGCAGGTGGACAAGTTGCTATTGTTTCCAAAGATAATTCATCTAGTGCAATTAGTTTAACAACTAATCAAGGTGCTAGTGAAACCATTGCAATCACAAATACACAAGGTACAAATTCTGCTGCAGTTGATGTTCAATCTACTGTCGGTGGTGTATCCATTCAATCTAGTGGTAATATGGCTGATGCAATTAAATTACATGCTAGTTCCGGTGCAAACCAAACCATTAATCTTGTAAATACACAAGGTACAAATGAAAATGCAATTACATTAACATCAACTGCTGGTGGTGTAGATATTGACGCTGCCGCTACAAAAGATGTTAATATTTCTGGTGGTCAAGTTGTTTTAGTATCTAAAGATGATGCGGCCAGTGCTATTAGTTTAACAACTAATCAAGGAACTAGTGAAACAATTGCCATTACAAATACTAAAGGTACAAATTCTGCTGCGGTTGATGTTCAATCTACGGTTGGTGGTGTATCCATTCAATCTAGTGGTAATATGGCTGATGCAATTAAATTACATGCTAGTTCTGGTGCAAACCAAACCATTAATCTTGTAAATACACAAGGTACAGGTAATGATGCCATTGCATTAACATCAACTGCTGGTGGTATTAGTATGAAAATTGCTGATGGAAAAGATGCAGTAATGAGTTCTGCTGATGGAAATGCTTATGTTAAGGTTGCTGCATCAGCAATCGCTGATAGCGAAAAGGTTAGTATTGTTAATACTATTGGTACTAATGAATCCGCAATTGCATTAACATCAACGGTTGGTGGTGTAGATATTGATGCGGCTGCTACAAAAGATATTAATATTGCAGGTGGACAAGTTGCTATTGTTTCCAAAGATGATGTAACTAGTGCTATTAGTTTAACGACGAATAAAGGAACTAGTGAAACTATTAATATTACAAATACAAAAGGTACAACTAGTGCTGCAGTTAGTATTAATTCTACTGTTGGTGGAATTGCATTACAGGCAGGTGGTGTTATGGATATTGATGCTGCTTCTGCATTATCAATTAATTCTTCTGGTGGTGTAATTAATATTGGTAATGATAATGTTTCACAAAATATTAATATTGGTTCCGGTGGTTCTGCAAGAATTGTCCAAGTTGGTAATTCTACCGCAAAAGAAACTAATATTGATGCTTCTAATGTAAATCTAACTGCTACAAATGTAATGACATTAACAAATGGAACTTCATCATTATCATTAAATGGTAATAATATTACAATAGATGGTGTATTCGGTTTAAATGACGCTACTTCAATTGCTGATACATTATCATTAACTAAATCTACAGGTGATGAACTTGGCCTTGCAGTTACTAAAAATGCTACTGTGGGTGGAACATTAGCTGTTACCGGTGCTACAACATTAACCGGTGCATTAGATGCTAACAGTACAGCTGACATTGCTGATACATTAACACTCAGTAAAGATTCTGGAACTGGTTTAGCTGTTGTATCTAACGCTACTGTTGGTGGTTCAACTACATTAACTGGTGCATTAATTGCAAATAATACAGTAACTGTAGCTGAAACATTAACACTAAACAAATCAACTGGTACTGGTTTAGCTGTAATTAATAACGCAACTGTTGGTGGAACATTAGGTATTACTGGTAAAACAACATTAATTGCTGATTTATCGGCTAATAGTACAGCAAGAATTGGTGATACATTAACACTAAGTAAAGCGGCTGGTACTGGTTTGGATGTTACTTCTAATGCTACTATTGGTGGTAATATGACTGTTACTGGTGATATTACTATGAATGGTGGAGAATTAAAGACTAGTGATGCAAGTGAAACTATTACTATGTTTGATACTGCTAGTACTATTAATGTTGGTGGTACTTCCACTAATATTAATATTGGTACTGGATTAGGTACATCTACCACACTCACAATTGGTGCTAACGATGACACTGTTAATATTTTAGGTAATCTTAATGTTACTGGTACAACTACTTCTATTAATGTTACCAATATGGATATTAGTGATAATGCTATTACATTAAACAAGGGTGGTGATTCTGCTTCATTTGTTGGAGCTGGTATTGACATTCAAGAAGGTGGTAGTTCAACTGCCGGTTATATTCATGTTGATGCTGATAAAGCCCGTTTTGCAGTTAAATTACCATCATTAGCTGGTGGAACTGCACAATACATGGCTACAAAAGACGATAATGATGATTTATCTGCTAATATGATTGTAGTAAATGCTGATGGAACTATCAAGAAACGCTTGTTTGTAATAGAAGATGTATCAATGAATGCAAAATTAGCTGTTACTGGTGTAACAACATTAACTGGAGCATTAGATGCTAATAGTACTGCTGATATTGCTGATACATTAACACTCAGCAAGGCAACTGGTACTGGTTTAGCTGTTACGGCTGATGCTACTGTTGGTGGAACATTAGCTGTTACTGGTGCTACTACAATGACTGGTGCATTAGACCTTAATAATACAGCTGATATTGCTGATACATTAACACTCAGCAAAGATGGTCTTGGTTTATCTGTAACTAAAAATGCAACTATTGGAGGAACATTAGCGGTTACTGGTGATACTACAATGACTGGTGAATTAGACCTTAATAATAATGCTGATATTTCAGGAAAATTAACACTAAGTAATGGTACACTGGGTCTAGATGTTACTAATAATGCTACTGTCGGTGGAACATTAGGAGTTACAGGTGCATTTGATGCTAATAGTACTGCTGATATTGCTGATACATTAACACTCAGTAAGGAAACTGGTACTGGTTTAAGTGTTGCGGCTGATGCTTTAGTAAGTGGTAAAACAATATTAACTGGAGATGTCTCTATGAATAGCAAGGTTACAATTGCTAATGATGTTTCTATGAATAGCAAATTAGAAGTTACTGGTGCCACAACATTAACTGGAGCATTAGATGCTAATAGTACTGCTGATATTGCTGATACATTAACACTCAGTAAAGCAGCCGGAACTGGTCCTGGATTAAATGTTCTTGCGGATGCATCATTTAATGGTGCATTATCTATTGCTGGAACTACTACCGTTGCTGGTCATATTCTTCCCAAAACTGCTAGTAATATTGATTTAGGTAGTGCAACACATCCTTTTGGTACATTATACATTAGTAATAATACAATTAGTTTCTTTGGTAATGATAAAACTACTACATTAAGTGTTGGTGCAGATGATTCTTCCGTTACGGTTGGAGCAAATGACGGTACTGATTCTACAGTACTTACTGTCACTAATGAAAAAATAGGTATTAATATTCCGAATACTTCTGCTGTTTCTAACTTTGATTTAAGTGGTACAATGCGTGTAACTGACAGCATCACAGCGAAGGATAATTTGACTGTAGAAAAAAGCATATTTGTAACAGAAAATTCTGTAATTAGTGGTGATTTATCATTGAATAATAGATTATTTGTTGCTAATGATGTATCATTAAATAGTGGCCTTGCTGTTACTGGTGTAACAACATTAACTGGTGCATTAGATGCTAATAGCACAGCTGATATTGCTGATACATTAACACTCAGCAAAGATGGTCTTGGTTTAAGTGTTACTAAAAATGCAACAGTTGGTGGAACATTAGGTGTTACTGGTATAACAACATTAACCGGTGCATTAGATGCTAACAGTACTGCTGATATTGCTGATACATTAACACTCAGCAAGGCAACTGGTACTGGTTTAAATGTTACTGCTGATTCTACTATAGGTGGAACATTAGGTGTTACCGGTATAACAACATTAACCGGTGCATTAGATGCTAATAGCACAGCCGATATTGCCGATACATTAACATTAAGCAAGGCAACTGGTACTGGTTTAGCTGTTACTGCTAATGCAAATATTACTGGTATATTAACTGTCACTGACTCTACAGTATTAAATGGTGCAGTAGATATTAATAATACTACTGATATTGCTGATACTTTAACATTAAGTAAAGATGGTCTTGGTTTAGATGTTACCAAGAATGCTACAATTGGAGGAACATTAGGTGTAACCGGTGCTACTACAATGGGTGATGCATTAACTGTTAATAGTACTGCTGGTATTACTGATACATTAACATTAAGTAAAGATGGGCTTGGTTTATCTGTTACTAAGAATGCAACTGTCGGTGGAACATTAGGCGTAACCGGTGCTACTACTATGACTGGTGAATTAGACCTTAATAATAATGCTGACATTTCTGGTAAATTAACACTCAGCAATGGTACACTTGGATTAGATGTTACAAATAATGCAACTATTGGGGGAACATTAGGTGTTACTGGTACAACCACATTAACCGGTGCATTAGATGCTAATAGCACTGCTGATATTGCTGGTACATTAACACTCAGCAATGGTACACTTGGATTAGATGTTACTAATAACGCAACTGTCGGTGGAACATTAGGTGTAACCGGTGCTACAACGATGGGTGCTGCATTAACTGTTAATAGTACTGCTGGTATTACTGATACATTAACACTAAGTAAAGAAACTGGTACTGGTTTAGCTGTTACCAAGAATGCAACCATTGGAGGAACATTGGATGTTACTGGTACTACAACTACCGCTGCAATATCTGCCACAAATGTTACTGCAAGTGGAACATTAGCTGTTACTGGTACTACTGCATTAAATAATGATGTTACTGTTGCTGCCGGTAAAGCATTAACAGTTGGAACTGGTGCTACCACACTCGGTGGTTCATTGGCTGTTACTGGTACTACTGCATTAAATAATGATGTTACTGTTGCTGCCGGTAAAACATTAACAGTTGGAACTGGTGCTACCACACTTGGTGGTACATTGGGTGTTACCGGTACTACAACTACCGCTGTATTAGACGCTACAAATGTTACTGCTAGTGGAACATTAGGTGTTACTGGTGCTACTACCATGTCTTCCGTTTCCACTACAGGAAATGCATCAATTGGTGGTACATTAGGTGTTACTGGTACTACAACTACAGCTGCATTAGATGCTACAAATGTTACTGCTAGTGGAACATTGGGTGTTACTGGTGCTACTACAATGACTTCCGTTTCTGCTACAGGAAATGCAACTGTTGGTGGAACATTGGGTGTTACTGGTACTACAACTACCGCTGCATTAGATGCTACAAATGTTACTGCTAGTGGAACATTGGGTGTTACTGGTGCTACTACTATGTCTTCTGTTTCTACTACAGGTAATGCATCAATTGGTGGTGCATTGACAGTTACTGGTGATATTACTATGAATGGTGGTGAATTAAAAACTACTGATGCTACTGAAACTGTTACTATGTTTGATACAGCAACTACTATTAATATTGGTGGTACTTCCACAAATGTCAATATTGGTACTGGTGCTGGTACAGCTACTACACTAACAATTGGTGCTAACGATGATACTGTTAATATTTTGGGTAATCTTAATGTAACTGGTACAACTACGTATGTTAATAGTACTAATATGGATATTACTGATAATGCTATTACATTAAATAAAGGTGGTAATTCTACCACATTTGTTGGAGCTGGTATTGATATTCAAGAAGGTGAGGTTACAAATGCTGGTTATATTAACGTTGCTGCTGATAAAGCCCGTTTTGCAGTTAAATTACCATCATTAGCTGGTGGAACTGCTCAATACATGGCTACAAAAGATGGCAATGATGATTTATCTGCTAATACAATTGTTGCAAATGTAGATGGAATTATTAAGAAACGTTTGTTTGTAACAGAAGATGTATCAATGAATGCAGGTTTAGCTGTTAATGGGGCAACCACATTAACCGGTGCATTAGACGCTAACAGTACAGCTGATATTGCTGGTACATTAACACTCAGTAATGGTACACTTGGATTAGATGTTACTAATAATGCTACTATTGGAGGAACATTAGGCATTACCGGTGCTACTACAATGGGTGCTGCATTAACTGTTAATAGCAGTGCTGGTATTACTGATACATTAACACTAAGTAAAGATGGGCTCGGTTTGTCTGTTACCAAGAATGCTACAGTTGGTGGAACATTAGGTGTTACTGGTGCTACCACAATGGGTGCTACATTAACTGTCAATAGCAGTGCTGGTATTACTGATACATTAACATTAAGTAAAGCAACTGATACAGGTTTAGCTGTAACCGCGAATGCGACTATTGGTGGAACATTAGCTGTTACTGGTGCTACTACATTAACTGGTGCATTAACTGCTAATGGAGGAATTACATGCGATACTAATGCATTCACTGTTGCCGATACTACTGGTAATACCGCAATCGGTGGAACATTAGCTGTTACCGGTGCTACTACATTAACTGGTGCATTAACTGCTAATGGAGGAATTACATGCGATACTAATGCATTCACTGTTGCTGACACAACTGGTAACACAGCTATTGGTGGAACATTAGATGTCACTGGTATTACAACATTAACCGGTGCATTAGATGCTAATAGTACTGCTGATATTGCTGATACTTTAACACTCAGTAAAGATACTGGTAATGGTTTAGATGTCACATCTAATGCTGTTATAGGTGGTACATTAAATGTAACTAGTGATATTTCAACAAATGGTAGTATTTATATTGGTAATGATATATCATTGAATGGTGATTTAAGTGTAGGTGGTACTCTTAGTGTTCCAAATTTAAGTGTTACCGGTGATCATAGCGTTGAAAAACGATTATTTGTAATAGAAGATGTTTCATTTAATGCAAAATTAGGTGTTATAGGTGTAACAACATTAACAGGTGCATTAGATGCCAATAGTACTGCAGATATTGCTGATACATTAACACTAAGTAAAGCAACTGGTACTGGTTTAAGTGTTATCGCTGATGCAATCGTTGGTGGAAAAACAATCTTAACTGATGATGTTTTTATGAGTAGTAAAGTTATTATTGCCAATGATGTTTCTATGAATAGCAAATTGGAAGTTACCGGTGCCACTACATTAACTGGTGCATTAGATGCTAACAGTACAGCCGATATTGCTGATACATTAACACTCAGTAAAGCAACTGGTACAGGATTATCTGTTACCGCTAATGCTACTGTTGGTGGAACATTAGCTGTTACTGGGGCAACTACTATAACTGGTGCATTAGATGCCAATAGTACTGCTGATATTGCAAATACATTAACACTAAGTAAAGCCACTGGTAATGGATTATATGTAGTTGCAGAATCAATATTATCAGGAGATGTTTCATTGAATAGTAAATTAGCAGTAGCTAATGATGTTTCATTGAATAGTAAATTAGAAGTTACTGGTGTAACAACATTAACTGGTGCATTAGATGCTAATAGTACTGCTGATATTGCTGATACATTAACATTAAGTAAAGCAACTGGTACTGGATTATCTGTTACTGCTGATGCTACTGTTGGTGGAACATTAGCTGTTACTGGTGCTACTACTATGACTGGTGAACTTGACCTTAATAATAATGCTGATATTTCTGGAAAATTAACACTAAGCAATGGTACACTTGGTTTAGATGTTACTAATAACGCTACTGTTGGTGGAACATTAGGTGTTACCGGTATAACAACATTAACCGGTGCATTAGATGCTAATAGTACTGCTGATATTGCTGATACATTAACACTCAGTAAGGCAACTGGTACTGGATTATCTGTTACTGCTGATGCTACTGTTGGTGGAACATTAGGTGTTACCGGTATAACAACATTAACCGGTGCATTAGATGCTAACAGTACAGCTGATATTGCTGATACATTAACACTCAGCAAAGCATCTGGTACTGGTTTAAGTGTTACTGCGGATGCAACTGTAGGTGGAACATTAACTGTTACTGGTGTAATTGATGCCAATAGTACAGCTGATATTGCCGATACATTAACACTCAGCAAAGCAACTGGTACTGGTTTAAGTGTTATTGCTGATGCAACTGTTGGTGGAACATTAGCTGTTACTGGTGCTACTACTATGACCGGTGAACTAGACCTTAATAATAATGCTGACATTTCTGGAAAATTAACACTAAGCAATGGTACACTTGGACTAGATGTTACTAACAATGCAACCGTTGGTGGAACATTAGGTGTTACTGGTATTACAACATTAACCGGTGCATTAGATGCTAATAGTACTGCTGACATTGCTGACACATTAACACTAAGCAAGGCAATCGGTACTGGTTTAAGTGTTACCGCTGATGCAACCGTTGGTGGAACATTAGGTGTTACTGGTGTAACAACACTAACTGGTACATTAGATGCTAACAGCACCGCTGATATTGCTGATACATTAACACTCAGCAAAGCAACTGGTACTGGATTAGCTGTTACTGCTGATGCTACGGTAGGTGGAACATTAGCTGTTACAGGTGCTACTACTATTACCGGTGAACTGGATCTTAATAATAATGCTGATATTTCAGGTAAATTAACACTCAGCAATGGTACACTTGGATTAGATGTTACTAACAATGCAACCGTTGGTGGAACATTGGGTGTTACTGGTATTACAACATTAACCGGTGCATTAGATGCCAATGGTACTGCCGATATTGCTGATACATTAACACTCAGCAAAGCAACTGGTACTGGATTATCGGTTACTGCTGATGCAGCTGTCGGTGGAACATTATCTGTTACTGGTGCTACTACAATGACTGGTGCATTAGACCTTAATAACACTGCTGATATTGCTGATACATTAACACTCAGCAAAGATGGAACTGGTCTAGATGTTACTAAGAATGCTACAATTGGTGGTATATTAACTCTTAATGGTGCATTAGATGCCAATAGTACTGCTAATATTAGTGATACATTAACACTCAGTAAAGATGGAACTGGTCTAGATGTTACTAAGAATGCTACAATTGGTGGAACACTAGCTGTAACTGGTATAACAACAATGACTGGTGCATTAGATGCTAACGGTACAGCTGATATTGCTGATACATTAACACTCAGCAAAGCAACTGGTACTGGATTATCAGTTACTGCTGATGCTACTGTTGGTGGAACATTAGGTATTACCGGTGTTACAACAATGACTGGTGCATTAGATGCTAATAGTACAGCTGATATTGCTGATACACTAACACTCAGCAAAGCAACTGGTACTGGATTATCAGTTACTGCTGATGCTACTGTTGGTGGAACATTAGGCGTTACTGGTGTAACAACATTAACCGGCGCATTAGATGCTAATAGCACAGCCGATATTGCTGATACATTAACGCTCAGCAAAGCAACCGGTACTGGATTATCTGTTACTGCTGATGCTACTGTCGGTGGAACATTGGGTGTTACCGGTATTACAACATTAACTGGTGCATTAGACGCTAACAGTACTGCTGATATTGCTGATACATTAACGCTCAGCAAATCAACTGGTACAGGTTTAGCTGTTAATGCTAATGCAAACATTACAGGCATATTAACAGTCAGTGATTCTACAATATTAACCGGCGCATTAGATGCTAATAGCACAGCTGATATTGCTGATACATTAACACTCAGCAAAGCAACTGGTACTGGTTTAAGTGTTACTGCTGATGCAACCGTCGGTGGAAAAACAATCTTAACTGGTGATGTTTCTATGAATAGTAAAGTTACTATTGACAATGATGTTTCTATGAATAGCAAATTACAAGTTACTGGTGTAACAACTTTAACTGGTGCATTAGATGCAAACAGTACAGCTGATATTGCTGATACATTAACATTAAGTAAAGCAACTGGTACTGGTTTAAGTGTTACTGCTGATGCTACTGTTGGTGGAACATTAAGTGTTACTGGTGCAACAACAATAACCGGCGCATTAGATGCTAATAGTACAGCTGATATTGCTGATACATTAACACTCAGCAAGGCAAGTGGTACAGGATTATCTGTTACTGCTGATGCTACTGTAGGTGGTGATATGACTGTTACAGGTGATATTACTATGAATGGTGGTGAATTAAAAACAAGTGATGCTAATGAAACTGTTACTATATTTGATACTGCTAGTACTATTAATATTGGTGGTACTGCAACAAATGTTAATATTGGTACAGGTGCAGGAACAGCAACAACATTAACAATTGGTGCAAATGATGACAATGTTAATATTTTGGGTAATTTAACTGTTACTGGTACAACTACTTATGTGAATAGTACTAATATGGATATTACTGATAATGCTATTACATTAAATAAAGGTGGTGATTCTGCCTCATTTGTTGGATCTGGTATTGATATTCAAGAAGGTGAGGTGACAAATGCAGGTTATATTAATGTTGCAACTGATAAAGCCCGTTTTGCAGTTAAATTACCATCATTGGCCGGTGGAACTGCACAATACATGGCTACAAAAGATACGAATGATGATTTATCTGCTAATATGATTGTAGTAAATGCTGATGGAACTATTAAGAAACGTTTGTTTGTAACAGAAGATGTATCAATGAATGCTGATTTATATGTTAAAGATAATGCCACAATTGATGGTACATTAGATGTAACTGGTGCAACTACTACTACTACATTATCTTCTACCACAATTAGTGCTAGTAGTACATTAACGGTTACTGGTGCTACCACATTAAATGGTGATGTTAGTGTTGCTGATGGTAAAACATTAACTGTTGGAACTGGTGCTACCATACTTGGTGGAACATTAGCTGTTACTAGTGCTACTACATTAAATGATGATGTTAGTGTTGCTGATGGTAAAACATTAACTGTTGGAACTGGTGCTACCACACTTGGTGGAACATTAGGTGTTACTGGTACAACAACATTATCAGGTACATTAGATGTTAATAATACTGCTGATATATCTGGGAAATTGACACTAAGTAATGCAACAACCGGTTTAGCTGTTACTAATAATGCAACAATTGGTGGTACATTAGGTGTCACAGGTACAACTACTACTGCTGCATTATCTTCTACAAATGTTACTGCGAGTGGTACATTAGGTGTTACTGGGGTAACAACATTAACTGGAGCATTAGATGCGAATAGTACTGCTGATATTGCTGACACATTAACATTAAGTAAAGCAACTGGTGATGGATTAAATGTTCTTGCAGACGCATCATTTAATGGTGCATTGTCTATTGCTGGAATTACTACGATTGCTGGTGATATTATTCCCAAAACCGCTAATAATATTAATTTGGGTAGTACAACAAAACCTTTTGGAGGATTGTACATAAGTAATAATACAATTAATTTCTTTGGTGATGATAAAACTACAACACTCAGTGTTGATGCTAATGATTCTTCAGTTACTGTTGGTTCACATGATGGTACTGATTCTACAGTACTTACTGTCACTAGTGAAAAGGTAGGTGTTAATATTGCTAACACTTCTGCTGTTGCTAACTTTGATTTAAGTGGTACAATGCGCGTAACTGATAGCATCACTGCTAAAGACAATTTGACTGTAGAAAAAAGCATATTTGTAACAGAAAATTCTGTAATTACTGGTGATTTATCATTGAATAATAGATTATTTGTTTCTAATGATGTATCATTAAATAGTGGTCTTGCCGTCACCGGTGTTACCACATTAACTGGTGCATTAGATGCTAACAGTACCGCTGATATTGCTGGTACATTAACACTCAGTAAAGCAACTGATACGGGTTTGGCTGTTACAGCAAATGCAACTGTCGGTGGAACATTAGGTGTAACCGGTGCTACCACAATGGGTGCTGCATTAACTGTCAATAGTAGTGCTGGTATTACTGACACATTAACACTCAGTAAAGCAACTGATACAGGTTTAGCTGTTACAGCAAATGCAACGGTCGGTGGAACATTAGGTGTAACCGGTGCTACTACTATGACTGGTGAACTAGACCTTAATAATAATGCTGACATTTCTGGTAAATTAACACTCAGCAATGGTACACTTGGATTAGATGTTACAAATAATGCAACTGTCGGTGGAACATTAGGTGTTACTGGTACAACCACATTAACCGGTGCATTAGATGCTAATAGCACTGCTGATATTGCTGGTACATTAACACTCAGCAATGGTACACTTGGATTAGATGTTACTAATAACGCAACTGTCGGTGGAACATTAGGTGTAACCGGTGCTACAACGATGGGTGCTGCATTAACTGTTAATAGTACTGCTGGTATTACTGATACATTAACACTAAGTAAAGAAACTGGTACTGGTTTAGCTGTTACCAAGAATGCAACCATTGGAGGAACATTGGATGTTACTGGTACTACAACTACCGCTGCAATATCTGCCACAAATGTTACTGCAAGTGGAACATTAGCTGTTACTGGTACTACTGCATTAAATAATGATGTTACTGTTGCTGCCGGTAAAGCATTAACAGTTGGAACTGGTGCTACCACACTCGGTGGTTCATTGGCTGTTACTGGTACTACTGCATTAAATAATGATGTTACTGTTGCTGCCGGTAAAACATTAACAGTTGGAACTGGTGCTACCACACTTGGTGGTACATTGGGTGTTACCGGTACTACAACTACCGCTGTATTAGACGCTACAAATGTTACTGCTAGTGGAACATTAGGTGTTACTGGTGCTACTACCATGTCTTCCGTTTCCACTACAGGAAATGCATCAATTGGTGGTACATTAGGTGTTACTGGTACTACAACTACTGCTGCATTAGATGCTACAAATGTTACTGCTAGTGGAACATTAGGTGTTACTGGTGCTACTACAATGTCTTCTGTTTCTACTACAGGAAATGCATCAATTGGTGGTACATTAGCTGTTACTGGTGTAACAACATTAACTGGTGCATTAGATGCTAATAGTACAGCTGATATTGCTGGTACATTAACACTCAGTAAAGATGGTACTGGTCTAGCTGTAACAAAAGATGCTACAATTGGAGGAACATTAGGTGTTACTGGTGCTACCACAATGGGTGCTGCATTAACAGTTAATAGCACTACCGGTATTACTGATACATTAACATTAAGTAAAGATGGTCTTGGTTTAAGTGTTACAAAGAATGCAACAATTGGTGGAACATTAGGTGTTACTGGTGCTACATCTATGGCAGAAACATTAACATTAACTAAAGCCACCGGTACAGCATTAAGTGTTACTAAAAATGCAGCAATTGGTGGTGTTCTTGCTGTTACTGGTACTACAACGTTAGGTAGTGAACTAACAGTAAATAGTACTGCTAGTATTACTGATACGCTAACATTAAGTAAGGCAAGTGATACTGGTTTAGCTGTAACTTCTAATGCTACTATTGGTGGAACATTAGCTGTTACTGGCGCTACTACATTAACTGGTGCTATTGATGCTAATAGTACAGCTGATATTGCTGATACATTAACATTAAGTAAAGGAAGTGATACTGGTTTAGCTGTTACTGCTAATGCTACTATTGGTGGCACATTCGGTGTTACTGGTATATCTACATTAGGTTCAACTACAGTTTCTGCTGCTGGTGTTGTTGATATTGTCAATACAACTCAATCTACAGATACAACTTCTGGTGCTTTAACAGTTGCAGGTGGTGTAGGTATTGCTAACAATACTAATATTGGTGGAACATTAGGTGTTACTGGTGCTACCACAATGGGTGCTGCATTAACAGTTAACAGCACTGCTGGTATTACTGATACTTTAACACTCAGTAAAATAACTGGTAATGGTTTGGATGTCACATCTAATGCCGTTATTGGTGGTACATTAAATGTAACTAGTGATATTTCAACAAATGGTAGTGTTTATATTGGTAATGATGTATCATTAAATGGTGACATCAATGTTGGTGGTGCACTTAATGTTGTATCTTTATCTATTGCTGGTGATAATACAATTAATAAACGCTTATTTGTTATAGAAGATGTTTCATTAAATTCAAAATTAACTGTTACTGGTGTTACAACATTGACTGGTGCATTGGATGCTAATAGTACAGCTGATATTGCTGATACATTAACACTCAGTAAAGATGGTCTTGGTTTAAGTGTTACTAAAAATGCTACTGTTGGTGGAACACTAGCTGTTACTGGTGTAACAACATTAACTGGTGCATTAGATGCTAATAGTACAGCTGATATTGCTGGTACATTAACACTCAGTAATGGTACACTTGGATTAGATGTTACTAATAATGCTACTGTCGGTGGAACATTGGGTGTTACTGGTGCTACCACAATGGGTGCTGCATTAACTGTTAATAGCACTGCTGGTATTACTGATACATTAACACTCAGTAAGGCAATTGGTACTGGTTTGGCTGTAACTAAAAATGCAACAGTTGGTGGAACATTGAATGTTACTGGCACTACTACTACAGCTGCAATATCTGCCACAAATGTTACTGCTAGTGGAACATTAGCTGTTACTGGTACTACTACATTAAATGATAATGTTAGTGTTGCTGCAGGTAAAACATTAACAGTTGGAACTGGTGCTACCACACTCGGTGGTTCATTGGCGGTTACTGGTACTACTACATTAAATGATAATGTTACTGTTGCTGCCGGTAAAACATTCACAGTTGGAACTGGTGCTACCGCACTAGGTGGTACATTGGACGTTACCGGTGCTACAACTACCGCTGCAATATCTGCTACAAATGTTACTGCTAGTGGAACATTAGGTGTTACTGGTGCTACTACCATGTCTTCTGTTTCTGCTACAGGAAATGCATCAATTGGTGGTACATTGGGTGTTACTGGTACTACAACTACCGCTGCATTAGATGCTACAAATGTTACCGCAAGTGGAACATTAGGTGTTACTGGTGCTACTACCATGACTTCCGTTTCTGCTACCGGAAATGCATCAATTGGTGGTACATTGGGCGTAACTGGTACTACAACTACCGCTGCATTAGATGCTACAAATGTTACTGCTAGTGGTACATTAGGTGTTACTGGTGCTACTACCATGTCTTCTGTTTCCACTACAGGAAATGCATCAGTTGGTGGTGCATTATCAGTTACTGGTGATATTACTATGAATGGTGGTGAATTAAAAACTACTGATGCTAATGAAAGTGTTACTATGTTTGATACAGCAACTACTATTAATATAGGTAGTACTACATCAAATATCAATATTGGTACTGGTGCTGGTACAGCAACAACACTTACACTTGGTGCAAGTGATGATACTGTTAATATTTTAGGTAATTTAACTGTAACTGGTACAACCACGCATGTTAATACTACTAATATGGATATTACTGATAATGCTATTACATTAAATAAAGGTGGTGAAGCATCTACTTTTGCTGGTTCAGGTATTAATATTCAAAATGGCACTGATTTATCTGCTGGATATATTCGTATTGATGCTGATAAAGCACGTTTTGTTACAAGTTTGCCTAGTCTTGAATCAGGAAATGCTCAATACTTAGCAACTAAAGATGATAATGATGATTTTAAAGCACGAAATGTTACTACTACCGGAAATGGAAGTATTGGGGGAACATTAACAGTAACTAGTACTACTGCATTAAATGATGATGTTACTGTTGCTGCCGGTAAAACATTAACTGTTGGAAATGGTGCTACTACACTTGGTGGTACATTAGGGGTTACTGGTGCCACTACTACAGCTGCATTATCTGCTACTAATATTACCGCTAGTGGTACATTAGGGGTTACTGGTGCCACCACTACAGCTGCACTATCTGCTACTAATATTACTGCTAGTGGTACATTAGGTGTTACTGGTGCTACCACTATGTCTTCTTCTTCCACTACAGGAAATGCAACCATTGGAGGTACACTTGGTGTTACTGGTGCTACTACCATGTCTGCCGTTTCCGCTACAGGAAATGCAACCATTGGTGGTACATTAGGGGTTACTGGTGCCACTACTACAGCTGCATTATCTGCTACTAATATTACTGCCAGTGGTACATTAGGAGTTACTGGTGCTACCACTATGTCTAGTGCTTCCACTACCGGAAACGCATCCATTGGAGGAACATTAACAGTAACTGGTACTACTACATTAAATGATAATGTTACTGTTGCTGCCGGTAAAACATTAACTGTTGGAAATGGTGCTACTACATTTGGTGGTACATTAGGGGTTACTGGTGCCACTACTACAGCTGCATTATCTGCTACTAATATTACTGCTAGTGGTACATTAGGGGTTACTGGTGCTACTACCACTGCTGCATTATCTGCTACTAATATTACTGCTAGTGGTACATTAGGGGTTACTGGTGCTACCACTATGTCTACTGCTTCCACTACAGGTAATGCATCTATTGGAGGATCATTAACAGTAACTGGTGCTATTGATGCAAATAGTACAGCTGATATTGCTGATACATTAACACTCAGTAAAGAATCTGGTACTGGTTTAGATGTTACTTCTAATGCTAGTGTTGGTGGTACATTAACTGTTACTGGTACAACTACTACTGCAGTAGTTAATGCTACCAATATTACTGCTAGTGGTACATTAGATGTTACTGGTGCTGCTACTACTGGTTCAATAACAACTGGAACAGTATCTGGAAGCAATATTAGTGCTAGTGGCACTTTAACAGTAACTAGTACTACTGCATTAAATGATAATGTTAGTGTTGCTGCCGGTAAAACATTAACAGTTGGAACTGGTGCTACATCACTAGGTGGAACATTAACTGTTACTGGTGCATTAGACCTTAATAATACAGCTGATATTGCTGATACATTAACACTCAGTAAAGATGGTCTTGGTTTAAGTGTTACTAAAAATGCAACTGTTGGTGGAACATTAGCTGTTACTGGTGCTACTACATTAACTGGTGCATTAACTGCTAATGGAGGAATTACATGCGATACTAATGCATTTACTGTTGCCGATACTACTGGTAATACAGCAATCGGTGGAACATTAGCTGTTACTGGTGCTACTACATTAACTGGTGCATTAACTGCTAATGGAGGAATTACATGCGATACTAATGCATTCACTGTTGCTGATACTACCGGTAATACAGCTATCGGGGGAACATTAGCTGTTACTGGTGCTATTGATGCTAATAGTACAGCTGATATTGCTGATACATTAACACTCAGCAAAACAAGTGGTAAAGGCTTAACCGTTATCGCAGATGCTTCGTTTAATAATGACGTTGCTATTGGAAATTCATTAATTGTAGATACAGTTACAGTTGGACGAGGATCATATAATAATGCTTCTTATGGATTACAAAATACAGCTGTTGGTAATTCATGTTTAGACCTAAACACGTCAGGTAATTATAATACTGCATTCGGTGCTAACTCGTTGGAAGAAAGTAGAAGTGGAACATATAATACAGCTATTGGTTATAATACTGGTAATTTGGCATTCTTCCAAGATAGAAATACATTCTTAGGTTCTAATACAGATTTCTATGATGCTGGAGATATAAATGATTCTACTGCTGTTGGCTATAATGCTAAAATTACTGCTAGTAATCAAGTTGTGTTAGGTACATCTACTGAAAAAGTGTATATTCCTGGTGATTTGTCCACTAATAGTACCGCTAATATTGGTGATACATTAACATTAAGTAAAGCAACTGGTTCGGGTTTATCTGTCACTGCTAATGCTACTGTGGGTGGAACACTAGGCGTTACTGGTGCTACTACTCTTAGTTCTACATTAGGTGTTACTGGTGTTACTACATTAACCGGTGCATTAGACGCTAATAGTACAGCTGATATTGCTGATACATTAACAATCAGTAAATCAAGTGGACTTGGATTAAGTGTTGCCAATGCACACTCAGCATTATCATCATTAGCTGTCTCTGGGTTTACAACATTAACAGGTGGATTAGATGCTAATAGTACCGCTGATATTGCTGGTACATTAACACTCAGTAAAGCAACTGAAACCGGTTTAAGTGTCACTGCAAATGCAATAGTCGGTGGAACATTAGGTGTTACTGGTATTACTACATTAACAGGTTTGTTAAATGCCAATGGAGGAATTACATGTAATTCTAATAAATTCACTGTTGCTGGTACTACTGGTAATACAGTAATCGGTGGCACATTATCTGTTACTGGTAGTACTACATTAGCTGGTACATTGCACGCCAGTGGAGGAATTTCATGTGATAATGGTAAATTCACTGTTGCTGATACTACTGGTAATACAGCAATCGCTGGGACATTAAGTGTTACTAGTAGTAGTACATTCGGTCGTACCTACATGTCAAATGATCTTACTGTTACTAGTGGTGATATTATTGTTTCTAGTGGTGATATAGATGTTACTAGTGGTCATGTATCAGTTGATGGTAACGCAGGTAAGTATCTCAATATAGGTTTAACAGATAGTGCTGGAAAACTTGCTTATATTGATACTGCTGGTAACCTAAGAAAACATGCTAATATTGATATAACTGAATTATACGCTTTAAATAATATTTCTAGTAATATTCAAGACCAACTTGATGCCAAACAAGCTACTGTTACTGGTGCTGCTACCACAATTACTTCTGCTGATTTAACTGCCAGTCGTGCTTTAGTTTCTAATGCCAGTGGTAAAGTAGAAGTTTCTGCTGTAACATCTACTGAACTAGGATATTTGGATGGTGTTACTAGCAATATTCAAACACAAATTGATGCTGCTGGTGGTGCTAACTCGCTTGACGAACTATCTGATGTCAAATTAGGCGGAACCGAATTTACTGAAAGTATAATAATTGGAAGTACCACTACTGGCGTACTTAATGATGCGAAATATAATAACGGTGTCGGTGTAGGAGTTTTTAGTTCTATTACCTCTGGTAAATTTAACAGTGCAGTTGGATGGTATGCGTTAAATCAAAATACTACAGGATCCAATAATTCCGCATTTGGATTATATACGTTAAAAAATAACACAACTGGTGATTCTAATGCTGGATATGGACGAGGAGCGTTATATTGGAACACAACTGGCAAAGAAAATACTGCTCTTGGAGGCAATGCGTTATTTAATAACACAACGGGTAATTATAATGTTGCCACTGGGTTTAATTCATTATATTGGAACACAACTGGCAGTTGTAATCACGCGAATGGTTACGAGTCGTTATATTCTAACACAACCGGCAATTATATCACAGCAACTGGATATGAATCATTAAAAGCTAACACAACCGGCAATTATCTCACAGCAACTGGATACCAATCATTATTGTCTAACACAACCGGCGCTAACAATACAGCGACTGGATACCGCACGTTAAAAAATAACACAACTGGTCTTTATAATACTGCCAATGGGTCTAATTCATTAGTGGCTAACACAACAGGTATTTGCAACTCAGCTTTCGGTACGACTTCATTAAATGCAAACATAACTGGTAATGATAACACAGCTATTGGATATAGCTCGTTAAAAACTAACACAACGGGTTCTAAGAACGTTGGTTTGGGTACTGGTACATTATATTTTAACACAACTGGCGCTAATAATACAGCCAGTGGATACGCCGCATTAAAATTAAACACAACCGGTACTGACAACTCAGCTTTCGGTATGTCTTCATTATATTCTAACACAACTGGCGATAATAATACAGCAATTGGATACAATGCGTTATATGATAACACAATTGGTACTAAGAATATTGCGACTGGTAATTATGCATTAAGCTCTAACACAACCGGCAACTGCAATGTTGCGTATGGATACTACGCGTTAAGCTCTAACACAACGGGCTCCAATAATACTGCGACTGGATACGAATCGTTAAAAGCTAACACATCCTCTTATAATACTGCGTATGGATACCAATCGTTACTTTCTAACACAACTGGCAACTCCAATGTTGCGAATGGAATGTTCGCATTAAAAGCTAACACAACGGGCTCCAATAATACTGCAAATGGATACCAATCGTTATTTTCTAACACAATCGGCAATTTTAATACTGCGAATGGAAGAGCTGCGTTACAAGCTAACATATCGGCCAATTATAATACTGCCAATGGATACGAATCGTTATATTCTAACACAACGGGCTCCACTAATACTGCGACTGGATACCAATCGTTATATTCTAACACAACGGGCGGTTATAATGTTGCCAATGGGTCAGGAGCGTTATATTCTAACACAACGGGTATGCATAATAACGCGACTGGATACGGTGCGTTATATACTAACACCACCGGTACTACCAATGCAGCTTATGGAAACCACTCGATGAGGCAGAACACAACTGGTAATTATAATAATGCTTATGGAAACAGTGCATTAAGAAATAACACAACTGGTAGTTATAATAATGCTCTAGGAACAAATGCATTAAATGATAACACAACTGGCACACAAAATTCAGCCTTTGGAGCTAGCGCGTTAAGTGCTAACACAACGGCCAATAATAATAGTGCATTTGGATGTAATTCGTTACTTTCTAACACAACCGGTGCACAAAATTCAGCTGTTGGACATAGTGCTTTATATAATAACACAACCGGTGTTAATAATATTACACTAGGATACAGAGGATTATATGATAACGAGACTGGTAATAATAATATAGCTATTGGAAACTATGCGTTAGAAAAGAACAATGCCTCTTCAAATACTGGAATAGGATACTATGCGTTAAATAAAAATACATCTGGCACTGCAAATGTTACCATTGGAGAAGGGGGGCTAGGTAATAACACAACGGGCACTGGTAGTACTGCGCTGGGACAGTATGCGTTATATTATAACGTAAGTGGAAATTATAGTACAGCAATCGGTTATAACGCTGGATACAGTTCAACTGCTACTGGTGTTCTAGCAATTGGTGCCTATGCATTATCTGGTTCTAATACAGCAACTTATGTAACAGCTATTGGTTATCAATCGTTATTGTATAATACAAGTGGTTATTTCAATACAGCCATTGGTACTCAAACCTTGAAAAATAACACTACTGGTCATAGCAATACGGCAATAGGTAAAGATTCATTACTTATTAATAGTACTGGTGATAGTAACACAGCAATGGGTAAAGACGCATTAAATTCTAATACAACAGGTAGATTTAATACCGCTTTTGGTACACAGGCAAATCAAAACAATACAACTGGTATTTATAATACTTCAATTGGTGGAAATTCTATGTATTCAGCAACAGGTAGTTATAATAGTACGTTAGGAATGATGTCATTATATACAGCAACTGGCAATTATAATACTGCGATAGGTAATGAAGCCGGTAGACATAACAATGCTGGTCAACACAATACATGGATTGGAAGTAATACAAATCCCTCTGTTACAACTGATTCGCATAGCTATTGTACTGTAATTGGTTCTGGTGCTGTCGCTACTGGTGATAATCAAATCGTACTAGGCACATCTAGTGAAACTACTTATATTGCAGGTGACCTTTCATTAACTGGAACTCTTAACAATATTACTGCTACTGAAATAAGCTATTTGGACGGTGTTACTAGTAATATTCAAACACAAATTAATGCCGCCGGCGGTGCTAGTTCGCTTGACGGCCTATCTGATGTCAAATTCGGTGGAACTGATTTCTTACATAGTTTATTAATTGGAAATACCAGCACTGGCACACTTAGTCAGGCGCGCTATAATATCGGTATTGGTGGTCAAGTATTTTCATCATTGACTTCAGCCGGTAATAGCGTTGGTATTGGTTATCAGGCGTTAACGGAACTTACTTCTGGAACACAGAATACAAGTATAGGCGGGAAGGCTTCACAGAAGCTTACCACTGGTGCTTATAATGTAGCTATGGGTATGAGCGCACACCAGTATAATACAACCGGCAACTATAATGTAGCTATTGGCAACGAAGCATTACAATTAGGCACAAGTTGTGGATATAATGTAGCTATTGGTTATCAATCATTAAAATCTAATACTAGCAATAGTATGACCGCTCTTGGTTTTGACGCGTTATTTAATAACACAACCGGTACCGAATGTACCGCTCTTGGTTATAAAGCGTTATATGCTAACACAACTGGTAGTGCTAATATTGCGATTGGTAATCAAACATTATTATTCAACACAACAGGCAGTTATAATACTGCGGTTGGTGTCGGCTCGCTATATACTAACACTACTGGCTCAAATAATACAGCGTCTGGATACTATGCATTAAGAGCAAACACAACGGGTATAAATAATACAGCGAGTGGATACAATGCGTTATCCTCTAACATAACGGGTGGTTATAATACTGCGAGTGGAAACGGCTCATTGTATGCTAACACAGCGTCCCATAATACAGCGTATGGAAACGGCTCATTATATGATAACACAACTGGCAGTTTTAATACATCAATCGGTTCCCTTTCACTTTATGATAACACAACCGGCTATCATAATACAGCGACTGGATATCAAGCGTTATATACTAACACAACCGGCTATACTAATTCAGCGAATGGATACAAAGCGTTATATTTTAACACAACGGGCTCTAATAATGTCGCAAATGGTCCATCTGCGTTATATAATAACACATCAGGCATCTATAATGTTGCCGTTGGATCTGGTGCAAATATTAATGGCAACACGAGTTATAATGTTGCAATAGGTGGCGACGCTCTAAAATATAGTTCTGGAAACTATAATGTGGCAATAGGTTATGAAGCATTAAAGAGTTCTACTAATACCGCAAACGTTCGTGATAATACCGCAATTGGTGTTAATTCAATGATAAAGAATAATGGAGCAAGCCATTGTACTGCGGTAGGTAAAAATTCATTAAATAATTTGACTAGCGGTCATTATGCTACTGCTATGGGAATGTACGCCGGAAGCAGCATTACAACTGCTCAGGGAGTCACCTGTATAGGTAAATCTGCTGGGATTAATCAATCAACGGGTAATTATTGCTCCTTTTTTGGTTATGAAACTGGTGCTACTAGCGCCAGCTCATTCGCTTCTTCTACCGCCATTGGTGCGCAATCAACTATAACAGCAAGTAGCCAAATAATGTTAGGAAAATCAACTACAACAGTACAAGTTCCCGGCAATTTAACTGTTACTGGCACTTTCACTAATAGTTCTGACCAACGTATTAAAACAAATATCGTTGATGTAAATGATGCAACCGCGTTAGAAAAGGTTCGTTTACTTAAACCAAAGACATATAATTATATCAATACAGAAATGAGAACAACTGATACAGTATATGGTTTCATCGCACAAGAAGTAAAAGACGTTCTGCCTTATGCGGTTACTGAACAAACAAAAGACATTCCAAATATTTATCAAGATGCCAAGATGACCAAGAATACTATTGTATTTACTAATTTTGATACAGCTTCTCTTGAAAAGGATGATGCTAATAATCTATTTAAAACAATTAAATTCCGCAATGGTGAAAACGATAGATATGCTAATATTGTTAATGTAGTTAATTCTACTACCATTGAGGTTGATTATATCAAACCACGAGAGGAAGATGAGGAAGAAGAGGAACCTATATACACGGAAGAAACCGTATTTGTAGTAGGTCAACTTGTAGATAATTTCCATTGCATAAGCAAAGATTATATCTGGACTATTGGAACAGCTGCATTACAAGAAGTAGACAGACAATTACAACAAGAAAAAGTGAAACGTCTGGAAATTGAAACAAAATTAGATGCTATTATGACTATATTACAAAATAACAATTTGGCATAATTATAAATTTGGCATAATTATAAATTTAACATAATAAATTTAACTCTATTTTCATTAATAAAAAATTATATTAATGAAATATTTATTAATTACAGTAAATAATAAAGAAATTATTTATTTATACATCATTTATATAGACGAATAAATGTCGGCTGGAAATAATACGAATGTCTTTACTGAAGATGTAACTATGCAAAACAGATTATTTGTTGGTGGAAATACAACTATTTCAGGTAATCAAATTGTATCCGGAAAGTCATTTATTATGAATGACACTAACCTAAAAAAAAGAGTTTTTATATCAGATACTGTTTATGCATACAAAGATGCTATTATATCTGGAGATATACGTGCAAAAAATATGACAATCACTGGATTTTTTAATGCAGAATATCAAAATGATTCTATTCCTAGAACTGCTATTATTGGACGTGAAGGCTTTAGTGAAGCCGTTACTATGGATAAATCATTATCTGTAGAAAAAGATATTAATGGTAATTCGCGTTTATATATTACTGGTAATGGTATTAGTATTATTGATAATGATTTACATATTAAAGGTAACTTAATTGTTGACCAAGAAATTCAACAATCATATTTAGATAATAGTATTCAACAATCTGCTATTATCAATTATAATTCATTCAATGATAATATTATTGCTAATCAAGGTTTAGTTGTTACTAATGATACTTCTTTAAATGATACTGTTATTAATCAAACATTAACTGTTAATGGTAATACAACTGTTAATGATCTAAATATTGGTGGAGTGTTTAATTATAATTATCCCAACAATAGCATACCAACGAATGCAGTTAATGGTAATGCATTAACATTTAATACACTATTAAATGATTTAACTATGTATAAAAGAGTATTTGTTGATGATTTACTAACAGTAAAACAAGATTTATTGGTTAATGGTAATAGTAATCTTAAAAATATAAATGCTACCGGTAATATTAATGTAGAACAAACATTAAATGCTGTAGATATTAATGCTTCTGGAAATATCATTGGCAATTTTCCTGCAAATAGTATTCCATCTACTTCAATTAATGGTGGTGCTTTACCCTCTGATACATTATTAAAAGATGTGAATTTCTTAAAAAGAGTATTTGTATTTGGTGATTTAGAAGCCAATGATAAATTAGATGTATACGAAGATGCTACAATGCATCAAAAATTAAAAGTATCTGGTAATACAGATATTTCCGGTTCTTTAACCGTTGATGGTGAATTTACTGCAGTATATAGTGCTAATACTATTCCTGCTTCAGCTATTATTAATGGTGTATTACCAGCAACTGCTCTTAACAACGATGTTACTATGTCTAAACGATTATTTGTTATTAATGATATTACTGCCAATAAAGACATTATTGCACTAAATGATGTTTCATTTAATAAAAAGGTCAATATTGGAGGAAATATAGTAGCTAATAAACAACTAACCGTTGAACAAGATGCTACATTTAACAGTGATGTTACTATTAACGGTACACTTAATGCTAATTTTGCTGAAGATAGTATTCCTGCTAGTAAAATTAGTGGGGGATCTTTACCCGGTGATGCATTATCAAATGATGTCACTTTACCTAAAAAATTAACTGTAACACAAGATTTTCATGCATTAAATGATGGTATATTTGATAAAAAAATAACAGTCGCTGGTAATGTTACCGCTAATAGATATTTAACTGTTGCTGAGGATGCAACATTTGCAAAGGATGTTACTATTACCGGTACACTTAATGCTAATTTTGCTGAAGATAGTATTCCTTCAAGTAAAATTAGTGGGGGATCTTTACCCGGTGATGCATTATCAAATGATGTCACTTTACCTAAAAAATTAACGGTAACGCAAGATTTTCATGCATTAAATAATAGTATATTTGATAAAAAAATAACAGTTGCCGGTAATGTTATTGCCAATAATAACTTAACAGTTGCTGAAAATGCTAATTTTGCAAAGGATGTTACTATTACTGGTAATCTTAATACTAATTTTGCAAATGATAGTATTCCATCATCAGCTATTAATGGTGGTGTTTTACCCGCGAATACCCATTCTAATGATGTTACTATGTCACAAAAATTACATGTTATTAGTGATGTTTCACTTAATAATAAATTATATGTTCATAATGATGCTACAATTAACGATAAACTTCATGTTAATGGTAATATATTAGCTAATAAATATTTAAATGTTTCTGAACATGCTACTTTTGATAAAGATGTGACTGTTAATGGTACACTTAATGCTACTTTTGCTGATAATAGCATTCCTACTAGTAAAATTGCTGGAGGAGCTCTATCTGCTGATCTACTTTCTAATGATGTTGTTTTTAGCAAGAATTTAACTGTTATTGAGAATGTTACAATTGGGACAGACCTGTATGTCACTGATGATGCTACTATCACAGATAATCTTACAGTAAATGGTAATATAATGGCTAATGATTCATTGTTCGTTACTGAAAACGCGAGATTTGACAAAGATGTTACTATTAGTGGTAATATTACTGCTAATTATAATGATAATAGTATACCAAATTCTGCTATTATTGGTGGTGTTTTACCAGCGGATACGTTTTCTAATGATGTCATTTTTGGTAATAATTTAACTGTTACTGAAAACATGATAGTTAATAGAGATATTACTGTTAATGATGATGCTATTATCAAAGATAATCTTACAGTAAATGGTAATATAATTGCAAATGATTCAGTATTCGTTTCTAATAATGTTACAATTGCGGGTACTTTAACCGCTGGATTTGCACCAAATAGTATTCCAGCTAATGCAGTTATCGGTGGGGGGTCATCTAGTGGTGGAACAACTAATGGATTACCTGCAGATACATTACTTAATGATGTTACTATGACAAAACGATTATTTGTTAACGACAAAATAACTGCGGTTAGAGATTTGGACGTTAATGATGACCTTTCTGTTGGAAGTAAATTAACGGTTACCGGTGTATCTATATTAAATGATACATTATCTGTTGCTGAAAATGCTACTTTTGATAAAAACGTTACTATTATGGGTGCACTTAATGCCACTTTCCCCGAAAATAGTATACCATCATCTAAAATTATTGATGGAACTTTACCAGCCAATGCCCTTTCTACAGATGTTACTATTGGAAATAACTTAACAGTAACTAATAATGCTATTATTAATAAAGATCTTACAGTTACTGATGATGCTACTATTGGAGATAGTTTTACAGTAAGTGGTACAACTACACTTAATAATACATTATCTGTTGCTGAAAATGCTACTTTTAATAAAGATGTTACTATTACCGGTGCACTTAATACCACTTTCCCCGAAAATAGTATTCCATCCTCTAAAATTATTGGCGGTGTTTTACCAGCGGATTCTCTTGCGACCGATGTTACTATTGGAAATAACTTAACAGTAACTAATAATGCTATTATTAATAAAGACCTTACAGTTAAAGATGATGCCACATTTGAAGATAAAATCACTGTAACTGGTGTATCCACTATGAATGGCGACTTAAATGTTAATGGAAAATCTAATTTTATTGGAGATATTTCTATTAATAATGTGGATTTCATGAAAGATTCTAAATTTCTAGAAAATGTTGAAATCGCAAAGGACCTTGTTATTAAAGGTAAATTAGAGGTTGAAAATTATACAAATAATTCTATCATCAATACTACTACTACTAATTATGCCACAATTGAAACTGAAGATATTGATGTTACTGGAGGTATTACAGTTAGTGAAACTGCTACCGTAAAAAACTTATCGGTTACTAATGTTGCTACCATTAACGAAGAATTAACTGTAAAAAAAGATGTAACACTAGAGCAAAATCTTACTGTTGCTAATGATTTTACGGTGAATGGAACATTCACTGCTACACCTTCTGATAATAGCATTTTACCTAGTAAAATTATTGGTGGTCTATTGCCCGCTGATACTTTTTCTAATGATATTTCTTTGGAAAAAAGGCTGTTTGTTGATCTAGATGTTTCTATGAACAATGATTTATATGTTAAAAAAAATCTTACTGTTGATGGAACTCTTAATGCAACACATGCTGATAATAGTATTCCACTAACTGCTGTTCAAGGTATTAACTCTCTTGCACCTGATTATAATACTGATATTAATATGACCAAAAATTTAACTATAGGTGGAATATTAAATGCTAATACTGTTAATATCGCTGGTGACATTGAAATGGGTGCTGTAGGTGGAAAAGTAAAGTTTAGAAATGATATTGAAGTCTTTGATGATTTATCAATGGGTGGTACATTACGAGTTGGTGGTGATGCTGGGTTTAGGTCTCAATTTTTGGGAGATGTTGACATTTGCGGTAATTTCAATGCTAATTATGCACATAAATCTATTCCAGCTTCAGCAATTGATGGTCAAGTTGAAGCTACGCCTAATTTTTCCGGTGATGTTGGTATGAGTGGTAATCTTGTTGTTGCTGGAGTTCTTACTACCAATCTTGGATTAAATGTTACTTCTGGTACTACTTCAATAAATACTTTATCAGCTAGTGGTTCAATCAATGGTACAAATGGATTAAATATTCAAGGTGGTACTATTTCTTTTCCCAATAATTCTATTCCATTAGCTAGTATTGCAGATCTAAATACAATTACACCCGATTATTCACAAGATATCACTATGGATAGTAACTTAATCGTTGATAATAAACTAGTTGTTAATAATGGATTACAGGTTGAAGGTACAGTTTCTTTTCCTAATGCTTCTATACCAGCTTCAGTAATTACAGGTCTTGGTGATATTGCACCTAATTTTACTGGTCCTATTTCTATGAATGATGACCTTACAGTAAAGAAAAGACTCTTTGTTGACCTAGACGTTTCTATGAATAATGATTTATATGTTCAAAAAAATCTTACAGTTGATGGTAATTTTAATGCATCATATTCCAATGGTTCTATTCCATTAACTGCTATTTCAGGAATAGATTCAATTCAACCTGATTATACACAAAGTATTGTTATGAACCAAGACCTTACTGCAAATAGATTATTTGTTACTCAAGATGTTTCATTAAATCAAAACTTATATGTAGCTGGTAATGTTACATTAAATAAAAATGTAATTATTACAAGAGACCTTACTGTTTTGGATGATATGACTGTTACTGGCAACTTTACTGCAAAAAATGGATTAATAGTTGAAGCTGGAATAGTTACTTTCCCGACCGGTTCTATATCAGCCGATGCTATTACCGGTCTTGGAGATGTTACACCTAACTTTTCTGGTGCCGTTGTCATGAATGATGACCTTACCGTAAAGAAAAGACTCTTTGTTACAGAAAGATCTACATTAAGTCATACTGATATAAATGGAGAACTAGATGTAACTGGAAATCTTGATGTTAATGGAAGTATTGATTCTGACGGATTATTAAGAGCCAAAAATGGATTTACTGTTGTTTCTGGAACAGTTTCTTTCCCTGCCGAATCTATATCAGCTTCATCAATTACCGGGCTTGGAGAGGTTACACCTAATTTTAATGGTGCTGTTATTATGAATGATGACCTTACAGTAAAGAAAAGACTCTTTGTTACAGAAAGATCTACATTAGGTAATGATACTGATATAAATGGCGACCTTGATGTTACTGGAAATCTTGTTGTTGATGGATTATTAAGAGCCAATAATGGACTTACCGTTATTGGTACTATTAATATTCCCGATAATTCTATTCCATTATCTGCTGTTTCTGGTACAGACGCAATTCAACCTGATTATACACAACATATTGTTATGGACCAAGACCTTACTACAAGGAGATTATTTGTTGTTGATAATACTAATCTTAATGGAGACCTTACTGTTAATAATAATACTACTACAATAAATAAGGTAAAAATTGTAAGTGATACGATATCATCATTATTTTATCAAAATCTAAACTTAACTACAAATGATGCCCAATCTTATGTAGATATTAACCGAAAATTACTCGTTTCTAATAATTTGGAAGTTACTGGTGGCAATATTATAACAAATCAAGATATGCAAATGCGTGATATTACTGTCACTGGCAATACTACATTCCCTAATGGTTCTATTTCTGCTGATGCCATTTCTGGTCTTGGGGATGTCACGCCTAATTTCGCAGGACCAGTTTCTATGAGTGATACACTCACTGTCACAAATCTATTGACTGCATCCAATGGACTTGCTGTTACAGGTGACTTCACCGTTTCTGGAACTACTACAACATTGAATACAACTAATCTTGATATTTCCGATAGTATTCTTCAATTGTCTAGTGGGTTAACATCAACTACTCCACCAGTTAATGATTCCGGATTTTTAATTAATAGAGGAAATCAACAAAATGCATTCATGGGATGGGATGAAACTAATGACCAATTCATAGTTGGCTTAACGGATGAATCCACTGGTTCATTGAATATCATCAAACAAAAACTAGCCACTGGAGATATTAATATTAATGGTGATATTACTGTCACTGGCACCACTACATTCCCTAATGGTTCTATTTCTGCTGATGCCATTTCAGGTCTTGGAGAGGTTACACCTAATTTTTCAGGACCGGTTTCAATGAATGATAACCTTACTGTAGTAGGGAATTTATTTGTTCCAACTAATAATTCTTACGCTACAATCGGTGATATTAAAATTCAGGGTGGTGATATTTATGCAATTGGTGAACATCTCAGATTTAATACTGATGGTGCTGATTTCCGCATTATGATGCAGAAAAATGTAGATGTTATCAATTCTAAATTAACGGTTATGAATGATGATATAGAGGTTACGAATGGTAATATAAGTACAAATCAAGATATAACAATGCGTGATATTACTGTCGCTGGCAATGTTTCATTCCCTAATGGTTCTATTCCATTATCTGCTGTTTCAGGAACAGAAGCAATTCAACCAGATTATACACAAGCCATTGTTATGACTGATGACCTTACTGTTAATAAAAGACTCTTTGTTAATGATAATATCACTATGACAGGTAAATTTATTAAACAATGGTAAATGAAATATACATAAAATAATTATATCAATTATAATATAATTATTCATTCTTCACTTCTAAAAATATATACAACAAATATATATAATAATGTCTCTTGCTACTCTTAAACGAAAAACACAAGCCAAATATAATAATTCTAGTGTAAATACTGGAGAAGGGTTCTCACTTAATGGTTCATACCGCAATCAAGGATATGTAGGACAAACATCGTTATCCAGATCTGTACATAATGCATCTAAAAATGGATATATTTCTACAGAAGATAATTCTGTTGTTAAAAATAGTGTTATTACTAACAAAGGGATGATTGATGTACGATTTATGTGTGACCCGTGTAACGTTGTTAAACCCGATAGTAATTTAAATTCTAACACTATGGGTGAACAAACTGAACGAAAACGTAAACAAGCTACTAGATGTACCGTTACACCCACCAATAATGATAATTCTTTATGTCATAATAATTGTAAGAAAATGGGAGATTTTACAAAACCTTATACTGATTATTTACCTGTTTCTAGCTATGATGATTATATATTTAATCTTAAGAATGAATGTATTGGTGATGATATTGTATATGTTCCAGTTAATTATAACCGCACACCTTTACCTTCTGGTGAATCCGCATCACAACATTGTTAAGCTACAGTAAGCAATACTAACATTGGCAAAAATGCTATTACTACTGCTTGAGTACTTTGATTTTTAATAAAAAATTGATATAATAATTTCTTTCATAATAATACTACTATTATTATGGAAAATCAAACCTCTACCGAAAATGAAGAAAATCTTCTTCAACAATATTTAAATACACTTGATGAAAAAGAAATATTAGCATACAATATTGCAAAAGAACATCTAGGTATGTCATTTCAATTAGAAAAAAGTATCGGTTATTTAGATTGGAAAAAACAAAATAATAATAATTAATCCTTTTTAGAAGATATATTTTTAAAATCTTTAAAACTTAAAACACTTTTTTGTAAATTAGATTCACATTGTAAATCTTCGGTATATTGTGATGAAAAACCATTTATTTTATTATTTTGTACGTTAATTGACTGTAAAAATTGTATATTATTTATTTTACCCATATACACAAATTTATTTCTATAAAATTCCTTTTTTTTGGATTTTTCATCTTTAGTTTCATTATTTACATCAGCTTTACTATAATTTTTTAATTTTGCAAAAACATTATTATCTATTTTGTTAGATTTTTTATTTGATTTTTCCTTTTTTGGTTCTTCTTTACAATGTAATTTGATAAAGGTGGTTTCTTCTTCATTGGGAATTTTTTCATTATCTGTAAAAAAATCATGACATCTATATATTGTACAATATTTCATTGCCACCGCATTTAATATTGGATAAGATATTGAATTTGTATCGCAATAATAAATAAACCCTAATTTATACGGGTCATAATGCATTACTACATTTCCACGAGGTGTAAACTCATATAACATTTTTTGTTTCCATTTTTTCTCTAATATATTATCTTTTTCTTTTAATATTTCATTTAATTCTTTTTTAATGTAAAAAAAATTATCTATATTGTCATTTAATCCTTTTTTATAGGTTCTTATGAATTCATTATTATGTTTTTCTATATATTTTTCTATAGGGGTCGTTTCAGGTACACGTTCGTCTAATTCATAACCTATTATATTACAAATTTTTTTGAATATTTGTTTTGAATTATTTATAATTGTAATTCTATTCAAATATGCATATTGTAGTACTATTGTTGTAGAAAAAAAATACAGTGATTTCATTAATTTAATATATTATTTCGTTTTATGTCTTTTTATTCTTTCATATCTAATTCTTGCTTTCTTAATTTCAATAGTTCTTCCATCTCTTTTGTTAAATCCGGAACTTCTATACGTTGATAATTTTTATACTTATTTTCGGGATGCATACATACCAAGTACAATGCCGTTACCTTTTTTCCATATTTATGTTCCAAAATTGTTTTATACATATTTAACTGCAATGCATAATGCCAGAAATTTGTATCAGGCAAATGAGATATACATGTTGTTTTTGCATATTTTCCAAAAGATGCTTCGTGCTGTATCTCTTTACATCTCTTCCAATCATATATTTGTAATGTTCCATCAGGATTTTCATAAATCATATCTATTGAACCTGACAATTTGAATTCTTCGTAATAAACCATCCATTCTGTTCTATATGGTTTTAATTCTGGGAAATCTTTCTTAAAATTTTGGAAAAATCCATATTCTATACTATTATTTTCCACTTCCATACCATTATATTCACATTCAATATCATTATGCATCTTTGTACCCGCTGTTGCTGCCATATCACGATTATCATCCCACATCTGTTTTATTTCTTCACGCGTTTTTCCATAATACTTGTAACTCGGGTTTGTCCAATTCTTTGATTTCATCATTTTATCTATTATTGCATCTGCATTAAACTGCTCAAAATGTTGATGATTCCATGTTGTTACAGATGTATATGTTCCACGTTCACCACAAACTGTATAAATATGAGGACCTTCTTCAAATGTTATGTTTTTATCTCGTTCATGTTCATTCAATTTAGATAAATAATCTATTGTACCTGGTTTTACTTCTGAAAATGACGACATTTTTGTTCACTATTTTTACTATATAATTATTCTTTAAAATTTACTCAATTTTTTATCATTATTATATATAATGGATAATACCCAACAAAACCAACCTAAAAACGACGTAAATAATCAAGAAAATGATGGAACATCATCTACTTCTATGCTAGACTTTAAGAATTTTCCACTATTTGCTTCTATATGGAGTCTTATTGGAATAATCGCGTTTATTTTATCTTTAGTATGTTTTGGTTATTCTGGAACATTCGGACAAAAAATTCTTGGCCTCGTATTTTCCTTAGTTTTTGGACCTTTTTACTTCTTATATTATTATTTTAGTGGTTCATACTGTAAATCTAATAGTGTAGGTGGAAAACGTAGAAGAAAGTAAATTATATTCAACTAATTTTTATTCTACTATATTTTCAAAATCTTCTTTCATTAATTTATAAATTTGATTCCTAACTCGTTGACAAATAACTTCTGTTGTTATTTGTGAACCACCCAATATACGTTTATAATAATCCACATACATATTTGTCCACTTTTCATCATTATCTATTTTATATTCATTCGGTATAAACCATTCCTTTTTAAATTCTAACACAAATTGTTGACTTATTCGTCGCAATTGCCTATCCATATCATATATAGCTAATTGTTTCCATTGTCTTTTATTATCATCTTCTACATAAATATAAAATATATTAGGCCTATTTATATACGTTTTTATAGGTAAAATTGAAGAAGTTGCGGTTATCGCATTCTTCCAGGTATTCACTATACCTACAATCAAATCTTCTTTAAATACATTATTTAAATTTTCCTTTACATGAGATAATAGTAACGCATCTAACCATTCATTATATACTATTTCTGGTTGATTTACTATACTCATTTTATTTAAACAATCTAATATATTTATCTTCTGCTTTTTTAGTACACTTTGCTTTAACTTTTTATTTTCATTTTCTAATTTCACTACTTTTACTGTTAATTCCTGAACTAAACGATATATTTTTTCTATTGAAGGGATTTCTTCGTGACTTTCTACTTCATTCAATAACGTGCAACATGATGTGTCATTATCATATTTATTTGAGCGAGTTTGACTAATATCTTTATATGGCATTTACTTTTACTGTCTTTATTTTATATATTAAATATCAATTTTTTGATGTTTATGATATTTAGTGAAAGTAAAACGAAAAAAATTATTCCACCCACAACAAAAACTAATATACCCTACCCAAAACAACAAGTTAATACGTTTAATCACGGTATGATTGCTCGTATACAAAATGCTACCAAATGTAAAACTTGTGGCAATTAAAATGTAATATATGTATATAAAATGAACAAAAATATTACAAAGTATTTGTTGATTGCTTTACTTGTTATCTTTGGACTATTTATTGTTTATGATAGTATTTCAAAATTAGGTATGTTTGAAGGTATGGAATCCAAGAAAGAAGGCATGGACGACGAAGATAAAGAAGGCATGGATGACGAAGATAAAGAAGGCATGGACCACGAAGAGAAAGAAGGTATGGACCACGAAGATAAAGAAGGCATGAACAACAAAAAGAAAGAAGGCATGTATGGCAAAAAGAAAGAAGGCATGTATGGCAAAAAGAAAGAAGGCATGAACAACAAAAAGAAAGAAGGCATGTATGACAAAAAGAAAGAAGGATTAGAAGTTAAAAAAAGAGATAAAACAACACAAATTTCACCATCTAATACAGAAAATGTTAATAAATCATTTACTAATTTTTAGATAAACTATATATAATTTATCCTTTTATATATTATATATAACATGACCGATTATAACAAACGTGATTTATTTATGGAATCTAATACTAATCAATACGGTAATCACATGGTTATGACTAATGTTCATAAACCATCCAAAACCAAATTTATTAATATTGATACCAAATTACGTGATGATTACGATTACACACAACCCGCGAGTTTTCAAGTGGATTTACCCGAGCGCATTAATGATATTCATTCTATTAAAATTACTAATATTGAATTACCTATAACATTTTTTAATATTTCTGCTAACTTGGGAAATAATTGTTTTAAAGTTACTAGTGGTGCTAATACAGAAGTTATTACTATTGATGATGATAATTATGATGCTGCCTCTTTATCTACTGAAATCGCCTCCAAAATTTCTGGAACTATTGCCGCCGGATTAACATTTGTTATTAATAATAATAATAAAACTGTAATAAGCAATAAAAATATTACTATTTCATTTGATGTTAATAAACATGGCAATAGCGATAAATTTAACTTTAAACAAAAATTAGGTTGGCTCATGGGATTTAGAAAAACATCATACGATCTTACTACTGCTACACCTATTAACTCTGAATGTACATTTAATTTATCCGGTCCTAGATACTTATATTTAGCAATTGATGAATTCAATAAAGGAAACCAAAACTCTTTTATTTCACCATTATCTTCATCGGTAATTAACAAAAATATTATTGCACGTATATCTTTAGACATGCAAAATCATCCATATGGGTCTATCTTACCTGCTAATAATGTAAACGGATTATTAACTAGCGACTCTCGTTCTTATACTGGCAAAATTGATTTACAAAAATTACAGATTCAATTACTTAATGAAACTGGTATTCCTATGGTTTTTAATGGACATGATTTCTCGTTTTGCATTGAAGCCACTTGTGAATAAAAAATTGATTTTTTATTTTTTTTATTTTTATATTTATATCAATTACAATTATGGATACACAAAAAATAACAGATAATACAGTTAAAAAGATTGTATTATCTACTACCGATACGACTGATAAATCTATATTTAATAAATTAGATATTTCACTACTATCTGATGAACAAAAATACGCATATGATAAATTTACACAAGGTTCTAATCTTTTTATTACTGGACCTGGAGGCACCGGCAAAACACAACTTATTAAATATTTATTAGAGTACTCTAACAATCATTATCGCACTACACAAGTATGTGCTATGACCGGTTGTGCCGCTGTTCTTTTAAATTGTAATGCCAGAACTCTTCACTCTTGGAGCGGAATTAAACTGGCAAAAGGACCAAAACATAAAATTATTGAATCCGTATTAAAAAATAAAAAGGTTGTTGCTCAATGGCGACGAACAAAATGCCTCATCCTAGATGAAGTTAGTATGTTATCCTACAAAATTTTTAATATTATTGAAGAAATTGCTAGAAAAGTCAAAAAAATTAACATGCCATTTGGAGGACTACAAATTGTATTTACTGGAGACTTTTATCAACTTCCACCCGTTGGTACCAGCGGTGAACCCGATACAGAACAATTTTGTTTTGAATCGCCTATATGGAATACTGTTTTTCCTTTTCAAAATATTGTTCAATTAACTACTATTTTTAGACAAAATGATGCTGAATATATTGATATTTTAAAACAAGTGAGAATTGGACAACTTGATACAGAAAATACCAAAATAATACAAAAATATTTAAAACGAACATACGACCCTACACTACATAATAATTGTATTCCTACAAAACTTTTCCCACTACGTGCCAAAACTGATTATGTTAATTCTATGATGTTCTCAAAAATACAAGAAACAGAATTTGTATTTTCAGTTATTAAAAAAAAAGATTGTTATACAATTATTGAATCCAATAGACCTATTTCTTTTGATATGAAACAAAAATGTGATAGAATGACTTCTGCCGAAATTGAATATGAACTTGATAATATGGTTAATAACTCGCCATGTACAAATACTTTAAGACTTAAAAAAGGTTGTGCTGTTATGTCTACCATTAATTTAGATATGGATAATGGTATATGTAATGGTTCACAGGGTATAGTTATAGATATTAAAAAAATTGATAATCAAGATATACCTGTTGTTCAATTTGCTAATGGTATTACCAAAAATATTCATATTCATTATTGGCAATCTGAAGATTTTCCTGCATTAGCTATCGGACAATATCCATTATGTTTAGCATGGGCATTAACAATACATAAAATTCAAGGAGCTACTTTAGACATGGCTGAAATTGATATTGGACAAAGTATATTTGAATATGGACAAACATATGTTGCACTCTCTAGAGTTCAATCTCTTAATGGACTATATTTATCTGCATTTCAACCCCAAAAAGTTGTTGCTAATCCGATTGTACATACCTTTTATAAATCCATACCAGATATTACTTATTCTAATACTATCTTTTCAATTGAACAATTTGAATTAAAAGAAGAAACATACCAGGATACTACTGTCAAAAAAATATCTCTTTCTTAATTTATTTATATTTATCCTGTAAAATATTTATTTTATATTTATTCTTCATATGGTTTAAACCACAAATAAAATACATAGTAATTGTATATAAATCTATTTTTTTTATGTCTAATAACTCCTGGAAACAATATGGCGGTATCAGCAAAATGGATTCTTTTAATACAATTAATGCTACTACTATCATTGCAGACCAATTTATATCTAGATCTACCAGACCTACCTATCAATATCTAAATGGTACGTTTGAAGTTTCGCTTGATTTATCTGCTGGTGTTAATATTATTGCAGGGAATAGTATTTATACGGATAAAGATATCTTTGTTCATAGAGATATTTATTCTAATAATAAACTCTATTTTGGCAATAATACATTTCAAAATAATGGCAATACATTTCCACAATTACCTGCTAATAATAATTACGCGTATTTATATGGAAATTCCACTAATATTGGTATCAACACTATCATACCCAAAACCGTTTTTAATATTACCGGGACTAGTGAATCCATTACTGATATTTTAACAGTTGAATCTAGTAACGAATATATACGTAATATTATTGCTCAAAACAAAAATAAAAAAGGGATTGTCATTGACACTGACGATGCCAGTTCTAATATTTTCTTCTATAATGATGTAAATACTGATAAATCTAATACATCTAATGCCAACATTACTTACGAAAATGGAGGCTTTCTTACTACTAATACTACTGATACTATTAAACTTTCTTCGCAAAATTCTCAAATTGATACTTCCGGTGGACAATTATTAATGAATTCTACAAAAGCTTCTCTTACTAACTCCGGATTTTTTGCATTAGACATTTCAGACAATATTAATATTAACAGTGAAACCAATATTGTTATGGATGTTTCATTATCTAAAATTTCATTAAATGCTGATAAAACTATGGTTTTTGATACTTCTAATGCTTTCATTGTTAATTATCCATCCGGGAATCTTATTCTTGATGATAATTTTAGCAAATTAGAAACCAATAGAGATATTACATTATTATCTAAAGGCGAACCTGACATTGAAGGTAATTATACGGGAGGGAATATTTTCCTAGATACCAATAGTGGAAATCTACAAGTTAATTCCAATGAACTTATTTTAAGTTCTAAAATTAAGTTTGCACCATTATCTCGTCCTATCGCGAACTTAAATGGACAAATTTATGAAGAAACCATTAGTATTTTTGATAACTCTCAACAAACTTTTTTATATGATATCTATCAAGATGATACTATCAAATCAGGACATGCCATTAATTGTATCGGTATTGATGAAAAATCTAATACTTTCATTCATATGACACCACATAACAAAAAATCGGGCGGAACTATTGGGGGCGGTATGGCTCCATACGACCCTGCACGAAATGTTACTATGGTCGGCACTACTAATAACGATGGCAATTATGTTCATTCACAAATGACCACTTCCAGTACCAACACCCACAAATATTTATCTACGCTCGGTATTAATACTTTTCAACCTAGTTCTGAAGAATATATATTGGATGTGAACGGTGCAATGCATCTAGGAAATGGCGAAATTAATGAAATCATAAATATTGATTATCAAATTAAACACATGCACCTTGCTAGAAATAACACCAATTATGGTATTGCTGTTGGTACACCAACCACCTCTATTACTAGTACTTTACCTGTTGAACAATCTTATCAACAATTTATATTACATACTTCCAATGGTGGTAAATCTTGGACTAAAAGTAATATTTATCAATTAACCGATACCACCGATGATATTATTGTTCATTTTAATTCTTGTCATATGGTTGATGACACCTATGGTATTGTTTGTGGTGATAAAGGATACGTTTTTATTACTAATGATTCCGGCGTTACTTGGTACAGAATTTCATTAGTTGATAATGATAATTCACCTATTGCTAATGACAAAACTTTACAAACTATTTCATTGGCGAATTACCCCGATAATGGATATCGTATGATTATTTCATACATTAATAATGGTGAAAGTATATCTAGAATCTATTATTATGATATTAATGATTTAAGTATATTATTTACGAATGCTTCTAACTATATTATTTCTATCATACCCGTCAATTACGACAGTGTTATTGGTCTAGGACAGAATGTTGAAAATACTGCACCAGATAATTATTTTTTTAATGCTATTTCTACATCTAGTACCAATGCATATAATTATTTTGCTGGTAATGGTGTTTCTAGATACCATACTGCTTCTATAATTGCTGGTTCAAACATTTCTAATGCATATGTTGTTAATACCGACCAAATTTATCATTCTATACATGCATTTGATGATACACATGCGATTGCTGTTGGTAATAATATTATTTCTAGCACGAATGGCGGACTTGTTTGGGTTGATAAAACTACTACCGAACTTGGATTAGGTAACCTAACCTTAAAGGCAGTTGTCACATGTGATACTACAAATGCTATTGCTATTAGTGATAATGGTATTATTGTTATTTCTCATAATTGGAGTGATACCAATCCTACTTGGATTATTGCACCCGATAATATGATTAATACATCTGGTTCTAAAAAGTTATTAACAAGTAATGGTGGACATATACAAAATATATGTATGGTAGAAATATCTACATTTTTAATTGCAAATGTAACTACATTGTTTTTTGATGACCCTGCCGCTGATGATGCAAATGATGTTACTGGAAATACAAAATTATTATATGGTTACTTACCAAATTTATTTGATAAATTAAATAATAATGTATTAGATGTTTCGGGAAGTATTCTAGTTAGTGGTCAAGTCAAATTATTTGATGGTGAAATGTTAGTAAATACAATTAATTCAAACAAAGATAATAAATCACCAAATGATGCAACCACTATTAACGTTGGTCCTGAAACACATATCATTAATATTGGTGACAACGATAAAAAGGAATTGATTGAAGAAGAACTTATTAAAGACTTTGATACAGGTAGTTCTGTAATTAATATAGGTGCCGTAGACCCTAGTTTACCTGATATATCTACAGTTCTTATCAATATTGGTAATTATAATTATAGTAAAACAAACCGTAAATCTAATAAAATTAATATAGGTGGCGGAAAGGATGTTACAACTATGGGGGGAACTGTTGTTTATCGAAATGATGCTATTATTTCTTCTAGAGGTAAGGGTATTCAAATTAATGACTTCCATTTTGGTCTTGCCATTGCAAGATACATTCAAGATAATAACTATCCCGACCAATCTTTCACATATAATCTAGATTTCTTACCAAATGCTGTTTTCTTACCCGACACTTATTACTTTACTTATGATTTTAGAACTAATCCATTAACTGCAATAGAAACTTATTTTACAACCAATAAAGAAACATTGATTAATTCCTATATTGCTAGTAAAGGAGATACATATTCTGTTATAATGCCTAATGGTATTACAAGTACAACTACTGAAGATGTTACTGCATTCAATTATGATGCGAATAAGTATAATGCTGATTTTGAAAATTTCGTATTAAAACAATATATTGATCATTTTATTGCCAATCCGGGTGCTCAATCGTTTTATACCATAAATGATGATACAAATGAAGTACAAGTTGCAGTAATTGATGGTGAAACAACAGTTAATCATCAATTGGGGATTTTATATGTTAATTATCCAGACTATCATTATCCCACACCATTTGAAGGATATGATACAGGATTACAAAATTATATAATAGCAGTTCATGCACCATTTAATTCAAGTAAAGGTGCCGGCATTTTTGTAACTGATAATACAGATAAAAATTCTGGTCATATCAAAATATCAGATGACATGAATGCTTGGATAATGAAACCTACAAAACCTAATTCTAATGCACTTAGAGTTGATATTAATAATCTTACTTTAACTGGAAATACCGATTTAAACCCAGACATTGGAATATATGGTGTAAAAAATGGATTGGTTGTTTTAAATCATTCTGAAGGTACTGATTTAATAGATTCTAACTATAAATTAAGTGTAAAACAATTTGATATTAGTAATATATTCATTCGTGATTCTGCTGATTCGCGCGATGATGGGGAGGCACCATTACAAGTTATAAAAACAGATGTTCAAATTGATAATGATTTAATTGTTAATGATAGATTATATGTTGCTAATAAATCCATATTAAATGACGATGTTTCTATGAATAGTAAGGTTACTATAGAAGATGATGTATCAATGAATAGTAAAGTAACAATTGCAGGTGATGTATCAATGATTGGTAATGTAACTATTAAAGGAACATTGTCAAGTACAGAATACCAATCTAATTATATTGTTAATACTGTAACTAATGATTATGAATTTATAATTACAACAGATATGTCCATGAGTGGAAACTTATATATTAATGGAGATGCATCATTTAATAATGATATAGATCTCAGTGGACATCTTGCTATTGGTAAAACACATCCAGTTGTTTCGGTTGATATTAGTTATAATGATGCTATTCGTGTTCCAGTTGGTACTACTAATGAAAGACCAATAATAAGAGTGGGCGATAATTATCAATACCCGAATTTTATTAAAGACGAAAATACACCACAAGAAGTCATTGATGCATATGAAAATAAAGATAAATACATTGGTTCTATTCGTTATAATACAGATAATAAACAATTTGAAGGTTTTGGTCCTGCTGATGCTTGGTCATCACTAGGTAGTGTAACAAATATATCTCAAAATACTAGAATCACTGCTGCACAACCTGAACCCGGTGATACCAATAATGAATTAATTTTCTATACTGCCAATACTGGCAAAACCAGTTATAATGATTCTCTTGAAAGAATGCGTATAGATGGTAGTGGAAATGTTGGTATTGGTATAAATAAACCACAATGTAATTTTCATGTAGATATTTCCAATAATACTGAAGATAATAATGTTGCTGGATTATTTACAAGTTCTAATTTAAAACCTACTAATAATGCTGATATTGAATCTTTTATTACTAATAATCTTTCAACTTATCTAGATAGCTACATGATTAGTACACCGACAGATGAAACTGGTATTACTGGTACAGCTGGAAATTATAAATATGATTTTTATAGAAAAAATACAGAATTGGAAGATTTTTTATTAAAAAAATATATAAATGAAAGAAGTTTTAATACTACTACACCACCATATGGGGCTTTTGTAAAATCTGGCGCTAGTTATATTACATATGATTTTAAGGGGTCACTTGATGTTTCATTTAATATGGATATTGAAAAATATGTAAATGAAAATGTTGATACTATTCTTAAAGAAAAACGAGACGAATTTATTGCTGATGGGTTTAATTCATTAAATCATACAAACTTTTCTGGAACACCTCTACAAAATCTTACATATCCGGGTATTTTTGTTGAAGGTATTGCATCTAGTTATATTTATTATTATGATTTTTCTATTACTACGAATACGGATGGTGAGACTATTGATTACAGCGATAGTAAGGTTTTATTATATGAAGGATATCATAAACATATTACAAATTATGGTACTCAACCTAGTATTTATACAATAGGTAATTCTGGTAATGCATATCCACCAAGTACACCCAGTACAACAGAGAGTACTGGTAGTCTATATAGAGGCACGGTTAATGGTCAGTCATTTGGTAATGGTGAATATAGAATAGAATGTACACCAACATTATCTGCTCCAATGAATTTTTTATTTGATAAGAACGGAGATGATGAATTAAATTATGCAACTAACACCGGTGATTTAATATTTTTTATAACTTTACCTGAACAAATTAATTTTAAAGAAATTAAATTTACAAATCGTAATATTCAAAGTGATATAACAGTACGAATTGCTACAAATATTAATGATTCTACTGGTACTATTTTAATAAATGAAACACAAAAAAATGAAAATTTTGGTACAGATGATGATTTAACATATTCAGGAACACCTAGTTTAAGTAATAAATATTTAATAAAATTCAGTAATTTTAATCAAAACGCATCGTTTAATCTTAAAGAAATAGAATTTATAGGAAATACTGATACAAATGTTCCATTTGGGGTTTCTATTAATAGCCTCACTAACATATGTTCTTATACTTTCCTTGATTATTGTAAAGTTGGTATTGGATATGATAATAATAACAAGCATAATGCTGCTAATATTAATTATTCATATATCACAAATAAAAATGATCAAAGTGCTTTATCCTTTGGTTTTACCAATGACGAAAATAAAATGTTAATTCGTGCAGATGGTAATGTAGGTATTGCTACTAGTTACCCGACTAGTGTATTAACTGTCAGTGGTGATGTATCTATTGCTGAAAGATTATTTGTTACTGATGATGTTTCTTTCAACAGTAAATTATTGGTTGAAGGGGATGTTTCTATGAATAGTAAGGTTACTATTATTGATGACGTTTCCATGAATAGTAAATTATGGGTTCTTGATGATGTTTCTCTTAATAATAGATTATATGTTGGTAATGATACTTCCTTTAATTGGAATGTTGACATTAGTGGTCATCTCGCTATCGGGAAACATGCCCCCGTTGTTTCTGTTGATATTAGTTATAGCGATGCGATTCGCGTTCCCGTTGGCAATAAAGATGACAGACCTATTGGAAAATATCTTGACCAATATGGTATGATTTATTGGGAAGATAAAAATGAAAATAATATTACACAAACAAATATGGCAAAATATCATGGATGTATTCGTTACAATGAAGAATTTAAACAATTTGAAGGTTTTGGACCAGGTGATGACTGGGGCTCATTGGGTGGTGTTATTAATATTGTACAAAATACGAGAATTGAAGCAGCACCACCAGATTTACCACAAGGTACTAATAATAATTTGAAATTTTACACTGCAGAAGACGGTAGTATAGACCCTTCTAAAGGAATTGAACATATGATAATTACTTCTACTGGTGATATTTCTATGAATCAGAAACTATATGTTGACAATGATGTCTCTTTCAATGGAAAATTATTGGTTGAAGGTGATGTTTCTATGAATGATAATGTTGATATTAATGGTACAGTAACGATTGGTGGCGATGTTTCTATGGGTGGTATATTATTAGTTGAAGGAGATGTTTCTATGAATAGTAAATTATGGGTTGTTGATGATGTTTCTCTTAACAACAAATTATATGTTGGCAATGATGTTTCTCTTAACAACAAATTATATGTTGGCAATGATGTTTCTCTTAACAACAAATTATATGTTGGCAATGATGTTTCTCTTAATGGGGGGTTAGATGTTAATTTTAGTGCTAATATTGGCAATAGTTTAACAATTCATAAACTTACTGATACTGCTTTAAATGTTATTGCAGACGTTTCATTTAATGGTAATCTTTTCTTAAAAGATGATTTTATAATCAGTGGAAATGTTTATGCACCATATAACCAAGAAATTTGGTTGTATGACAGACTCATTACTGATGATGATGACGCTTTTACAGAAACCATTAATTTTGGACGTTACTCAGAACAAGTTAATATCATGTCAAAAACTACTGATGGTTATATGAAAGAATGTAATATTGGGGCTACCATGCCTGACAACAACGATACTTCTAAAAACTACGATAAAATTACACTCGTCGGCAGAATGGAATTACAAGGTGATACTTACATTAAAAATAATAAATTATTTGTTCAAACACTTGACACTACATTTGCTTCTGGAAATGTTACCTTTAATAATGATGAAATTGATATTAATGCTAATAATACTAATATTTCTCAAACATTAACTGTTGGTGGTAGTCTTATAATTAATGGTAGCATGGAAATTACATCTGGATTATTAACTGTCAATATGTTGACTGTTACCGGTGAATTTAAATTAGGAGATGACCCAGATGACCCTTCATTTGTATTTGACCCAGATAATTATCTTTATATTAGAAAAAATAAAAATTTAAGAGTTGAAGGTGATATTATTTCATATTATTACAATGAATGGGCTACAGGAAACACTACAACTGCTCCCTTTTTTACAGTGAATTCATCCGGAAGAAAAATTAGTATTACAACTATGGACGATGATATTCAATCTTATAATCAAATAGTTTCCATTGAAACTCAAGCAGATGGTATTGGTTTCGCGGTATTTGCACGTAATCAAGATGAAGATGAAGGAGGGTATTCGCTTCCCATAATGAATATAAGAGAAGATAAATTTTCTATTGGCAAAAAGGTTAATACAGCTGGAAGCCATATGTTTGATGTCAGTGGAGCTTCTTTATTTACTGGTGATATAGATCTTACTGGTAATATGTCTATTACAGGTAATTATAATATGACTGGTGTTACCAATATGACTGGTGAATTGTATTTAAATCAACTTACGGACTCTACTATTAATTGGAGAATGGAAACAGGTACTAATGGAAGTTTATCTATTTCTTATGATAATAACCATGATACTGATACTAATTTTATGGGGAGAAAAATGTATATACAAAGCCCATTAGAAATTACAGCTGGGTTGATAGTTGCTCAGGATATATATGGTCTTTCATTTAGTGCCACTTCAGATATTCGGTTAAAAGATAATATTTCTTCATTATCTAATAGTTTATCTATTATTAATAAATTACAAGGCGTTTCATTTACATGGAAAAATAATAATTCTAAAAGACCGGTTTATGGTCTTATTGCTCAAGATGTTGAACAAATTTTACCGGAAGTTGTCAATACCAATGAAATTGAAAATGAACAAGGATTTAAACAAAAATCTATCCATTATGATGGAATTGTACCACACTTAATTGAATCTGTTAAAGAGCTTACTTGTGAAAATAATCTATTAAAAGATAAAATTAATTCACTAGAAAGTAAAATTGATTTATTAATGAAACATCTTAACATTTAATTTTGAATTTTGAATTTATATAATTGTATAAATTCAAATTATTCACTCTTTATATCACAACTACAAACATTACGATTTATATGTCTACGTTTTAGTTGACACTTGCATAATGTATTACGACTTTTTACATTCTTCTTTTGTTCCCAATTTAATGGATGGATTTTTGTATAACAACTTGCTACTACACGAAGTTCACGATTAGGACGGGTGTTTGTATCTTGACAAACTATAAATGTTGGACAACTCGTTACATCACGTTCTATACCAAACACATTTTTCTTTGTTGATGGAATTATTAGGTTTGTATTTAATTCAATACTTGGATCATCATTTATTAATTGATATTGTTTATAAAGTAACAAATCATGTGAGCTAAATACTGCTGGTTGTTTATTTTCTGTATCACCACCATCAATACGTAATCTATTTGCTATTTGCTTTCGCTTTAAATAATCACTTTGTGACATATTATTTATTCTATATTATACTAACATAAAATCTATTACTCAATATTTATCTTGTTTCTAAACCCAACTAATTACCATTTTTTCTTTTCATATATCCAATATTCACCCACATAATTTGCTACATATGCTACACCTATACCACATAATGCACCCACTATTATTTGACCCATTGTATGTTGTCTATAATTTATTTCTTGAGTTATTGCTAATACTGCTATTACTAATTCTACCATTAACCATTGCAATGGCCCTTTTACCAAATATAAATATGTTATTGAGAAAAATATTGATTGTAAATGTTTTGAAGGCATTCCATATAATTCTATACCTTCATGCTGTTCGCCTATTATTGGCATTATACCCGATGGACGTTCTTGCAGAAACCATAATTTTAACAATTTATTTATAAATAAATTTAATATGGAAAATATTACATATATTATTAAATATTTGGGAAAACCCCACAGATAATATATTGAAATTAATATACATATTACTGGACCTAAATACCCTATTACATACAAAGATACCTCTCCATCGGTTATCATATGTTCATAAATATCATTTATCATTTTTATTATCATTTATCTATTCTTATTGTAATAATAATAGATATTTTGTTTATTTACTTCCTTCATTTGGTTCCAACTTATTTAATTGTTCGCAAATTAATGAAAATGACCAATTTGCTTTATTTAAATCCACCAAATTACCACGATCTGTCACTAAACGGACTGTCATTCGTTGAATATTCACTGGACCAAAATAACTACGTTCCTGATTCTGTAATGTTCCACCAAATTCTACATAACTACTTCCATTCTCTAAACCGGATACCTTCATTGGAATTAAACCAAATACATCTGTTACAAAAGGTCCTGTACCATAACTCTTACTAGGTACTGAACTTCCCAATGATTCTTTATTATTATTTGTATCTTCTGCCGACTGAACCGCGTATATTTTGTTTTGAGTTAATCCGGATGCAGCATTATACACTTTCTGACCAGTTACTGGATCACATACAAAATCACTTCTTGCTGCATATGATGGTAAAGGAATACTTGTATCTACATTCGTTATTGTTACCAAGCCATCATTTAAATGACTCTGGTTATAATCATCTAAACATATTAAAAAATAATTAAATAAATTTGTACTTAATCCCGTATCACCATTAATGGTTACTCCAGTACGAACATCTTCTGCCGACATATCATATAAAGTATATTCACGAAAACCCATTATCCATCCTATTGTTGTATCCCATGTCGCATTTTGAACACTTGTTACACCCGGTGTACATGTTGCAAAACTTGTGTTGTCGTAAAATAATACATTAAAATCTTCGGTATTATAATTTCTTGTTATATTCGTCTTTATTTTTACATATGGCTTATTATTTATCGGTACTACACCCAACTCTATTTTGTTTATTTTAGATGTTACTGTTGTTTTATTCTGTATTTCTTCATTTATCAAATAAATTAATGAATCACGCGAATATGTTCCGGGTTCTACTGCTATTGATACATTATTTTTCTCGGTTCCTGTAAATACACCTTCTTCATATCCTATAATATTTATTACATCATTTATTCCTCTTTGGATTTTTATTACTGTTGCTATTGGTAATTCACTAGAACCTGTTAAATTTATTTTTCCAACACTATCCATTGAAAATATTATATTTCCAGATGGATCTGGGGATGTTGTGTTATTTCCACTTAAGGGAAGGTTTAATGACATATCAAACATATCACTTTGACTTTCACCTGCATTATACGCCATCGTATTATTAATATATAAATTATCTTCCCACCCATTTATATTACCCAAATCTACATTCGGATCTACAAATTGGATATCATAATTCTTTGCTATTAACTTTTTATTTATTTTGGGCGCAAAATTTATATTATATTCTTGATTTATTAATGTTTCTGTAAATTCTAATCCTTCAAATATTGCTACATTTGATATTGGATCTCTAAAATTTTGAAATATTACATGCAATGCGTCTTTAAATGCTATATAACCACCATATCTTTCCTCTTCTGAATTTGCAAATCGTAGTTCATAATCTACATCATTTTCATTTCCATTTACTATTGCACCATCATTATTCTTTGGCTTTATCGTAAATATTAACTGGTTAGGATTTATTGTTATTGCTGATGCACCATATGTTGCCACATATGATTTTGTCAAATCTAATAATTCACTATAACTTACACCATACTCATCTTTAAATGTAAATATTCCACCATTTTCATCAAATACACCACCCGTTAAATCTATTTCATAATATCTTTCATCATATGTTTTATTTATATCCAAATACAGATTAAACTTATTCTCCTTCATATAAGCATAAGTTCCGGTTGGAAATGCTTCTACATTTGGATCAAATGAATATGTATCTGCTGGACTGTTACAAATATTATCATTCAATGCATCATAATCACGAATTCCTTTATTTATTTTATCCATATATTCATCTATCAAATAACCACGATAATCTGTGGAATTTTGTACAGTAAATGAAATATCATTATGAATATTATCAAAATATTGGGTCTCTACACCATCTATTTCACGACTTACATTGGATTTTAATTCTATATATGGACTCGTTGTTATTGGATAACTATAACTTTGAAATGCAGGGGATTCTTCACTTATTATTTCATTTAATTTATTTTCTTTTTGATAAAAACCAAAACAAGATTCTTCACCATACCATATATCCGGAACGCTTGTTGGAAATATTACCTTTATCTTGGGATTCTCATTTACTATATTCATTATTACTGTACGTTTTAATTTTATTGTTAATTCTATATACGATTTTGATACACTATGTCTTGCATCTACATTTTTACGTACCATACCTGAATTTATTAAACGGTCTGTATTTGTTAATACTTCATTTACATGTTGAATCAATGCTTTTCTTGTATATATTCCATTTGTTAATACTATATTAAAACTATTATCCACACTTGATGTATAATCCTCTATGTACAATTCTATTGTAAAATTATTATTATTATCATTTACAGTAAATTCTATTGAACCATCGGTTCCATCTATATCTTCATTTGTTTCTTCATTTATAGCATTATAATATTTTACTGATTTTAAATTATTTGAATAATAAACATCTGTTTGTAATCCTAGAAAATATGGAATTGTTTGCATTATTGTTGAGTCATACGGTTCATATACAGACGACCATTCCGGAAATTCTATTGAATAACTACTTTCATTATAACTTTTACTTAAATCTACTGTCATTTTTGTTAATGATGTATATTTGTTATACAATAAACTGGTGTTACCCATTGAAACATCTATTGGGTATATTTGACCGTTTTTTATTAGTTCTATTCTATCATTTACTTCGGATATTAACTCTGACGGCTTATAATTTCCGGGTGCTATTTCTATTTTTAAATCATGAAGTCCTGTATCTATTCCGGGAGTTCTTCCTTTAAAGAAAAAAAAATTATTACCATATGCTTTTCCTATTGTATACCACGTATATGGTATCTGAATTGAATACAACTTTAATGATATTACATCTTTTAATGGCTCTGATAAGTTAAACGTAAATTCGGTTGACATTGTTCTCTTATCACTACGATATTGACTATCTATACTTACTATACGCTTTGTTGTTTGTTGCATTATGGGATTTAATACTCCTTTTGAATATTCCAAATCTTGGGTATAACCCACTGTTGTTTCTGTTGCTGGTTCTACTACTCCTTTTGTCATCATATTGTCAGGTATTGTTAACTTTTGTTTTGTTGGATTCGGTACTTCTTTTGCGGTTTCATTTCTTCTTTCACTTATTTCTTCACTTACTTGATTGATTTTACCTTCTACTGCTCCTTCATTTATATCTTCACTTAATTGATATCTATTACCAGCTCTTTTTAAATATTCTTCTACATCGTCTTCTTGATTATATAATCCACCCGGTGTATATTCACCTTCACCATCTTCATCCAAATTTACTTCAAATCCTTCTTCCACATCACTTTCTTCTACATCAAAAAAATGTTCATAAATATCATTAAAAAAACGAGATAATTGTTTTGAGGCTCTTGTACCTATCTTTTCATATTTATGGATTTCCATCAAGATTTTTGCCTCTAATTCTCGGTCAGTTGGATTTACTAAATCTAAGATTTCATATAATTCAGGGTCAGAATATCCACTAATATTATACAGTGGTGCTTTTATTGTTTTATCTGTCATTTATTATATCATTACACAAACATTTATATGTTTTACTTACTATTTCTTTTATCCACCATACTAAATCTTATTTATTATAACGATTTTTAAACATACCACGTACAAAAATTATTAAATCTACCTTCCTATGACATTTATACAACATTTCAACAGGAAACATTGTTAATCCCTGCCCTCTCTTCATATGACGATTTCCTGTAAAACATAAGATTTCAAATACACGCATTATATCTTTCTCCTCTAATGTCATTTCTTGGCGATCTATTCTATAATTTCCGGTAAAATTATAACGGTTATAATTTCCATTTTCGTATACTAAATGTTTATTTATTTTGGGTCTATTCATTACCATACCTACACCTAATATTTCATTTGTATCATTATTCATCTCCAATACAAACATTATTCCTTCGTTGGGAATATGCATACTCACTGGACTTGGGGAACCGTATATACAACCTAACTTGGAATTATTATCACGATACTCTTTATTTTCTAACCAGGTTTTATCATTAAATCGCGATGTCATTATAAAATGACGCATCTCCTTACGATAATCGTGCAAGGTTTTATTATGCAATCTTTTTATTGTTGGTATTATTGTTGGTATATTCATCATATTATTTACATTCCGTTTATATTATTATTTTTTTCAATTTTTTCACGGTTTCGTTCATTTTATCTTCTATTATTCTCGTTATTATAATAATATTATGAATGATAATAACGAGAATAATATTATGAATGATAATAACGAGAATGATAATAACGAGAATAATATTATGAATGATAATAACGAGAATGATAATAACGAGAATGATAATAACGAGAATAATATTAATGAATATAATTCATCTACTACAGAATCATCTAGTTCACCACAGAATTCTAATCAAATACATATTGATATTATTGATGACTCCAATAATATTGAACTTGGACAAATTCAAGAAGAAGATAACTTAATTGATTATACCAATACTCATTTTACAAACATTGCCAATAATGACCTACATAAAATTAGGAATGAATTCAATTATACCAATGACTTTTGTTTAAACTATATTCAAACTAATTTTACTAGATGTGATAGCCCGGTTACTATTTCTTATCACGGAAGTCGCACCGGTAGTAGTAGCAATAGTGATATTGATGATGATATTCCTTCTAACCCCAACCTAAGTAAACAAATATCTTTAGACGATATTTCACAATTTAAAGATTTGTTTCAAGAGAATAGTTCAACAAAGAGTAAGACACCTAAAACTACACAAAAACGGTACTCCAAGTTTAAACAACTCGCTTTTCATGATGTTGAAAAAACACTTGATAAATATTATGACATGGAACTTGATAATAAATTCTCTAGTGAACTTGATATTTTAACTACATTTATGAAGGGACAGAAAAATCTATATATTCAAGCCAATTATCTTTCACAATGGCGTTTGAATTGTATAATGATTCCATCATTACTCATTACCGCTAGTGTTACTATACTATCACCCGTTTTTCCATGCGATAGTATTCATTCTTGGTTAATTTCGGGATTAAATGCCGTTATTGCTCTTCTTATTTCTATTATGAATTATTTTAAACTTGAATCATCTACACAATTATATTTACAATTAGCTAATCACTATGATAAATTAGAAACTTCAATTGAAATGGCCAACAGTAAATTATTACTTATGGATACAGATACCGAAAAAAGAAGTCTCGTTTTAAATGAAATTCAAATTATTGAACAAAAAATTAAAGAAATGAAAGAAATTAATAATATTTTTATACCCGCAGAAATTAAAAACATTTTTCCTATTATATGCCATGTCAATATTTTCTCTTTTATTAAAAAATTAGAAAATCATAGACAGATTTTAATACTCAAATTTAAAGATATCAAAAATGAAATTAGATTCATTTTACATAAATGGAATAAAGATGAAAACGACTTTATTCAAAATCTACCCAATCATATTCTACAGCAAAAAAATACTGAGAAATTAAGAGAACAAAAAAGATTAACTTACTTATATCAAGTTAAAGAAAAATTAAAAATTGAATTAAATGAATACCGTTCTGCTTATAGTAACATGGATGATATTTTTACACATGAAATTAAACATGCTGAAATGCAAACCAACCAATTTGGGATTTGGATTTTTTGTTTATGGAAAAAAAATTATCACATCAACCTGAAAAATATTAATCCGGTTCTAGATAAATATTTTCATTTTTTATTTATTGATCAATAATTTGTTTGTTTTTTTATTATTTAATCATTCTATACTATATGTTGAATCATTTTAATATCAATAAGTACAATAAAATACAAGAAAATAAACAAAAACGATTTTCTAAATTTTATAAAAATAATAAAAAAATTAAAAAAACTTTTGATATTAATGTTATTCATGATTCTTATAATTTAACATATGTTCAACCCAAAAATAAAACACTTTTATTTTATGATATTCAAACTATTCATTTTGATGATAATCTAAAACATAAACAACATATTGTTATGAATATTAACATGACTATACCTATTCTTACTGATATTGATACTAATAATCATACTCGTAATCACGATAATAAAATACAAACATTACAATCTATTTTTGATTTTACTGGTTTCAATCATATGAATATGAAACCTATTTTTTTAAATACTACCTATTCCAATACAGATAAACCGACCTCTATCAAATCTACTGTTAAAACACAATTTAATATCTTTGGTTTAATTCAAAAAAACAAAATTAATCAAATCAGTATGAATATAAACACTAGTAAAACGGTTACTGAACCTACCAATCTTTATGATTTTCTACATAATTATTCACCCATTACTATGAATATGGACACGAGTAAAACGGTAACTGAAACTACCAATCTTTATGATTTTAAATATAATTATTCACACATTACTATGAATATAAACACTAGTAAAACGGTTACTGAACCTACCAATCTTTATGATTTTCTACATAATTATTCACCCATTACTATGAATATGGACACTAGTAAAATGGTTACTGAACCTACCAATCTTTATGATTTTCTACATAATTATTCACCCATTACTATGAATATGAATATGGACACTAATCTAACAGAACATGAACCTATCCATAATATTTATGATTTTCAACACAATTATTCACATATTAATATGAATATGGACACTAATCTAACAGAACATGAACCTATCCATAATTTTAAAACTTTTAAAAATGATTTTAAAAAACTTGATGGAAATATTCAGCATTTTGATGGAAATATTGATATGTCGTTAATTACGAAAAATAACTATAATTTTAATTTATTTAATTATAAACCTATTCATAAACAAAATACTATTGATAATCATTTTGTTAATAATACTGACTTCATTTCTATTATACCGTTAAAAATATTTCAAACATGGCATACATTAGACCTACCACCTAAAATGAAACAGAATGTTGAACTATTACAAAAACAAAACCCGGAATTTACACATTATTTATATGATGACAAAATGTGCAGAGATTTTATTCAAGAACATTTTGATGAAGATGTTCTTTGGGCATTTGATAAATTAAAACCCGGTGCATATAAAGCGGATTTATGGAGATATTGTGTTTTATATATACACGGTGGGATTTATTTGGATATTAAATATAAATGCATTAATAATTTTAAATTAATTCAATTAACCGACCAAGAATATTGGGTTAAAGATAGAAAATATAGTATTTTTTCAAATAGTAATAATAAAAATATGGGGATTTATCAAGCATTTATCATTTCACTACCTAATAATATACTATTTCAAAATTCTATTAATCTAATTATTCAAAATTGTAAATATAATTATTATCAAAATAATGATTTGGCTATTACTGGACCACATTTAATTTCTACTTTTTATTCACAAACTCAAATTTATAATTTTATTTTAAATTTTAATGGTCATCAAATTTTATATAATCGTAAACCTATTTTACAGTATTATGATGAATATAGAAATGAACAACTACGTAATTCTAATACTGGATATTATAAAGTACTATGGCTCCGTCGTAATGCATTTAATTATCCCACACTAATACCACAAAATACTACTAACTTTACTAACACTATCAAAACTAATAATATCACCATGTATTCTGGAACACCTACTATTATACAACACCCTAACAACAATAATCTATATATTGTTAATTTAAGATGGATTAATTATAATTATAATGAAAATGGAAGCAAAGATTCTATACCACAACAATGGGTTTCTTTAAATACACGTTTTACTGTTGATAATCATTTTGAACAAATAACTGATACTTATTTTTTAATAGAAAACATAGATGAAGAATATAATTTTCCCAGTACAGGGATTGAAGATATACGGATTTTTAAATTCAAAAATAAACTCTATTATCTAGCTACTAGGTATAATCCAATATTAAAACGTCCGTATGTATGTAGCAATGAATACAATATTGATAATACTGATTATAAATTAAATAAAACATATATTAATCCTATCTTCTATAATGTCAATAAAACTATTAAAGCTGAAAAAAATTGGGCTATGTTTGAATATAAAACGAAATTATCAGTTGTTTATGATTGGTATCCTTTACAAATTGGTTGCATTAATTATGATTCATATGAACTAGATATTATTGAAACCAAAACTGATATTCCTGAATTTTTTAAAAAAACTAGAGGTTCTACACCCGGTTGTTTATTTAATAATGAAATTTGGTTTGTTCTTCATAAATCACAAAATAATACAAAATATATTAAGGAACATTACGAAATTATATACAATAAACACGTAACACAAATGACCGCTATATTTAATTATCAACACTTCTTTGCGGTTTTTGATTTAAATATGAATCTTAAACGACACAGTGAACTTTTTAAACTTGGCGATAAAATGGTGGAATTCTGTACTGGGCTTATTATGGAAGAAGATAGATTAATACTTTCCTATAGTTTGTTAGATACCAATTCTTATGTTTCTACCTATGATTATGATACTATTCGTAATTCTATTAAATGGTATAAACATTAATATATATTCAAATGTATAAATGAACACATTTGAACAAATATATAAAGACAAAGGTTGGGGGTTTGCAGATAATGAAACATTGAGCGGTGGTGGTAGTACAAAAGAAATTAATAAATACCGAAATATTTTTTTATCAGATTTTATTAATACAAATAATGTTAACAACGTATATGACATTTGCGGTGACTGTAATTGGCAATATGATTTTGTCAAAAAAGTAACTGTTAACAATTTTAAATATTATGGGTTTGATGTATCTGAATATGCATTAAATAAAGCAAAAGAAACTAATAAAAATAATTCCCTTACGTTTTCAAATAAACCAATAGACTTATGTAAAGATTTATTACAGTTTCATGATAACTCTAATTCATTAATAATAATTAAAGAAGTTATACAACATTTGCCACTTGACTTAGGATTGAACATGTTAACAAATATTAAAACATCTGGTATTAAATACATAGCCATTACTAATCACGATGCCGAGTTATTTAATGTTAAATCAAATGTAAATGTAAATATTGGGGAATTTTATCCAAATAATATCTTTATTCAACCATTTAATTTTAAGAATCCATTAAAAAATGTAAATGATATAATAGATGATAAGAATGACTGGATTGGGTATGGAAACCTAATTATATTCAATATACAAGAACAAAATATATAATTATACAGATATATAATGGAACCGATTTGCAATTTAGAAAATATACATATACAAATTAAAAAGGAAGGTTTACAAATATTAGTTGTTTCTTATGGCGGTAGTTGCAGTAATATATTTGTTAATTGCTTAGAGAAAAATGGGTATATTTGTAAAACTGATTGTTGGCATAATATTTTATGCCATTGCCCAAAATATATTGAATGTGATATACCAATTATTTATATTTATGATAATCCTATAAAATCATTTATGTCAATGAAAAATAGAATGATTGGATTCTGGAATATTAATCAACAAAAATTGAGTAATAATAAAAATGAAGTTTTATCAGATGAAAATTTATTGAAACTTATGATAAATCAATTTAATAATTGGACAAACATAACAAGACCGAATGTATTAATTATACAATCAAATGAATTATTTCAAAATACAATAGTTAATAAATTAAATTGCTTTTTAAAAACAAATATTAATTATTTTCCAATTGAATATACAAACCCCAGCACTGATATAAATAATATAAAAAATACAGAATTAGTTAATTTATTTGAAAAATACAAATATGAAATTGATACAATTAATAATTTTATTATACCTATACATAATTACTAATCTATTGAGCCACTACTAACTTCCAATACCAAGGCATGTTATGAACCACCTTTAATGAACCTAACATTTCCATTTGATTCTGTAAATTTTTTGATTGTTCGTTATTTTCTTTCCACTTAAAACGCATTAATATTCTTTTATGATTACTATCATTCTTCAATGGAAATTCACGGATTTTTTTTACATAACCTATGTTCAAATTATTCATTGTTTCTTTGATATAACTTATTTCTAGATTTGCATCTACACGAGGTATGCATATTGCTGACATATTATTTATTTACTACACACAAATAATATATTTTTGTTTTCAATTTTTCATTTTTGAAATATTGAACTTTATATAAACCCCCACATAGTTCCCCCTATTTACGGCAGTTTCATTGCCGATGCTGTCCCGAATATTTTTTTATGTTGTTTTAATGTTGTTTTATACTTTTTGGTTTATTGTCTTCTCTACACTATTTGATATATTTACATACTATTTATAACCCATTATATGGATTATATATTTGAATTGTATGCTATATCTTTACTGAAAATACACACTCTCTTTTGTATTTCAGTTTTTGAATACTTAGTACTCAATTTGACAAAAATATACGCGGTGTCGGGACACAATCTATATACACACCTTTTTTTATATTCTTTTATGTTTAAATTTTCATTTCTTTTTATAACAAACATATAACTTACTTATGGAAAATAATAACGACAATAACGATGATAACGATGATAACGATTTAGATACTTCATGGATTATACATGAACAACGGATTCAAAATATGCAAAATAATCTTTTTAGAGAACCTTTAGAATCTATACGCGGAGTTTTTATTTATATTAATCAAAATAACTACATTGATAAAATTACTACAGAACGCTTATCACTTGATACCTACAACAATTCTAATTCTATTATTTATAATCATTTTTTATTAAAAATACTTCAAGACAAAAAAATTAAAACACCCACATCCAAGTATAAATTCTCTAACGCTTTTTCTTTTTTTGTTGATCTAGAACCTGAACAAATTCAACCTTTTTCTGTATTAGACCATGATACACTTCACAATTCTACTTTCTTTAAAGAAATTTCTATTACTGATAATATTATTATACCACCTTCCATATTTATTTTTCACAATATTAATACCATTTATTTCTTCTTTCAAGAAATTCTATTTGAAAAACATAATATTACTTTAAAATCCATCCTTAAACAGGATAATAAAAAACAACATGCTACTGATAAAAGTACACACAACCATTTTACTAAAAAGGTTAGAATTTTTGACAAAAATATACAACATAACGGCTCTTTACATCATAATAAACACAAAACTAACAAAGGCACACGCAAAAAACGCATATCTATTACATAAAATGATTTAAATATTTGTATATATATCATTCACTATGAACATTCACTCTCATACTGAATTTCCATCTTTAAATTATAATACACATTCCTCTTATGATTCTTTTCTACAGGAACAATTCGTTTTATTTCAATTCAATCTTACTAGAAAATCTTCTTGTGAACATGTACAAATTTTATATAATGACCTTATTATTATTCTAAAATTTATTAAAAAATATATTCATCATTATAATAATGATACTACACATAAACGTGCTTTATTACTTCATTTAAACTTGTTTTTTAAACTCATTCCCTATACTAGAGATATTTCTTATGGAAAAGGAGAAAGAATTTTATCATATATGCTTATTTTAGCTTTTTATGAAGTTTTTCCATCACTCGCCACATTCGCTTTACATTATATTATTAAACAGACGGATTCATTATCTAGTTGTGGCTCATGGAAAGATATCAAACGCTTCTGTGAATTTGTTAAACATTTTTCACACAAAGCTGATAAACACTCACTCATTGATATTTGTGTTGAAATGACCGTCAATCAATTTATTCAAGACCTTAATAATTGGGTTTATTACTATGATACTTCATACATTTCTAATGTTGCAGCATGGATTCCTAGAGAAAATAAAGTTGGAGGATGGCTTTTTCATCGCATCGCCATTTCTTGGGCACACAAAATTCATCCACATTTTCTTAAGTATACTACATCTAATTTATCACTACAGAAAGCTCACTCTAAATGTAAACGCCTCTTTAGACAAAAAATATCTTATATCAATCATATTCTTGACACTGCTGAAATTAAATTCTCTCAAAAAAAAATACACAGTATTAATACGCAAAATATTAAATTAGGAACCGCTACCAAACATTTTGATTTATTTATAAATAATGCCAAAATTATTAATCATAATATTTTACCTTTACCCAAAAATAATATTTATACTAATTCTTCACATGACTTTGCTTTCATTATTAAACAGGCTTTACTTATTATTAATAACAAACAATACTTTTCTATTGAACAGTATCAAAATAAAGTTGGGATTTTAGATTCTATATGGGACAAATTAACCAATAAATTTTATTCCAAATCTTTTTTATTTACTATTCCTATTATTGATGTCTCTCTATTTATGCAACAAAATAATATTGATGCCTTTTATCAGGCCATTGGTATTGCTATTACTATTGCTATTCATAGTGATATACCCGCCAGAATTATCGCGATGGGGAATAAACCGGGTTGGATTCAATTCAACAAAAATGATTCTATTATTGATATTATTCAACACTTTTTCGTTTCTATATCACCTATACAAAATTATTGCGGGGATTATTATAATACTATCAATTTTATTATTAATGGCATTCATAATAGCTTTTCTACATCACGATTTACAGACCAATTAAATATTGTTTTTCTTTGTGATTTCAACAATAATATTCATCACACTGATATTCAACAATTATTTTTACAGAATTACTTCCTTACCTCACCATATATTTTCTATTGGAATTTTTCTAACAATAATATTCTTTCTATTGATACACCTGTTAATAACCAGAAAATTCGCTACTTTTCAGGTTATTCTATTAATATACTTCATGACTTAAATCAAATTATTACATTACAACAAAATTCTTTCTTTTCTACATATCAAGCCTCATCACATACACTTTTACAAAAATATACACCTTTTCAACATTATCTTTTTTCTATTCAATAATTTTTTTTCTTAATACTTCTTTTTCATTCAATGTCAATAATTTTTTTTCTATTATACTCTTATTACGCTCCTCATTCTTTTCTACATTTGTTAAATCTTTTTCTAATATCTTTTTCATTTCTTTTTTTTCTTCTCTTTTTACTTTTCGCATCTCTTTTTCTATCTCTTTTCTTGTTTCATATGCCGTTGGACGCTTATCCGGCATACTTATTATTATCTTTTTCATTATTTCTAGATACTTTCTCATAAATGGGATTTTATTTACTACATCTGTTAAACCCAACATTTTTAACATTCCTAGAAAGATCACAGCTAAACCATAATTATCCCAACTCTTATTATTCTTTATTATTTCATCATATACACTTCCCCATGTTGGCATATTCATCATACCACCCACTATTAATGGACTATAATATTCTTCCATCTCTTTTTTATATTTCTCTTGTTCTTCACTTGATAATATTTCCAATATTGCCACATTTTTTTCCATATACTCTCTCACTACCTTCTTCATTTCTTCCATCGTTGCATTCTCATCTCTCCATGCTTCTTTCTTTTCTTGATTTATTTTTGCATTCTTTGTCTCGTTTACCATATACATCACCATCAATATATCCATACACCAAGGCCCATATTCTACAGAATAAGAAAAAAATGGTTCCTTTACTTCTATATCACCCTTTTCTAACTTCTTTGTATTCACAGATAAACCAAAATCTATCAATATTGGACGACCTGATTTATCACGACACATTATATTATTCTCTTTTAAATCTAAATGCATTATTCCTGCTTCATTCATTTTTTCTATTCCTTTTAATAACACTACATGCTTATCTATATAACGCTTAAAATACAATTCTATTCCACGAATATTCTTTGTATCTTCATATACTCGCTCCAATAATGTATTCTTTCCTACATACGGAATCTTGTTTGATTCGTACTTATCTTCTTTTAATTCCACATTTTCTATTATTTTACACTTCTTTATATCTTCTTCATTATTTATATCACCTAACTTCAATTTACATGACTCTATTATTGGAGCATAATAACTTCCATAACCACGTATTTTCTTTATCTCTTTTCCTATTTCTACCTCATGAGCTGACGTCTTTTTACTTTTTTGCACTTTTGTTATATATTTTTTTGTTGTCAATTGATTACTTGAACATTCTATACCCGGCCTAAATACACAACCATATGTTCCCTGACTCAATAATTTCATCTTTTCTTCATTCTTTTCTTCATTCTTTTCTTCATTCTTTTCTTCATTCTTTTCTTCATTCTTTTCTTTTACATTTGGTTCTACGGAAATACCTCTTATATTATCCAACAAAGATAACATTCTTTTTATAATATCAATAGATTTTCAATTCATATTATTTACACATTATTTACGAACGTAAGTTTGAAATTCATACTCTTTCTTTCTCTTTTTCATTCTTTCATATCATCTCATTATACTGAACGTTTTGATATATACGCTCCCTTTACTAAACGATTTTCTATATACGGAAATATTTCTCGTATTATTTCATGCATCGTTACATATATTAATAATATCCATAATATTGGATATAATATAACTGGAATATTTAAATTTAAGTGATACGATAATAACCACCCCAATAAAAAACATATTATATCTCCTACGTGATTTTTATTGCTTTCTAATTGTTTTTTTGTTGGACTTTCATTCTTTTCGAGTAATTCTATTAATAAATGGAATCCATTCGATGCTATAAAATTTGTAGAAGACGACATATTTATGGATTTTAATAATCCATTACTTATAAACCCCGCCATAAAATGGTCTAATGAATATCTGTCAAACATATTTATACCCATTGCCTATGTTATGTATATATTACTATTATCATTTTTATATACAACAGAAATATTTTGAACTTTCTATCTTTTCTGCATACTCTATACCTTCCTCCTCTATTACATAAAATGTTTTATAATCTAATACTACCATTGTACGGTCTTTTCTTCTATATAATACTTCTGTTATTTCATATTTTTTACTCTTATCCACTCTCAATTCATCTCCAAAATACTTTTTTATATAGATTTCATCTCCTTCCACTAACATTTTTTACTTTATATTTACTTTATATTTACTTTACATAATTTACTTTACATAATTTACCATACATATCATACGGCGATCACCTGACAAACGCTTCTCACTTACACCACTCATTCCTACTTTCGTTTTTAACATTAACTTTGTCATTACCGTATCTACTTCATAACCCTCCTTCTGTAAATATGATAACACCGATGGAATATCCTCTGCTGTCATATACATTTCACCATTCTTTACACATGCATTCACACTTTCCTTCGGATATCGCAACAATACATGCATACAACCCATTCCATCATAAAAGGCACCATACTGCTGAAATGATGACAACTTTACTGATGATATTGCTTTCACCATTCCACTTAACGGACCCGGTGGCATCTTATCCACTGTTATTATGTTCTGATATGTTTTATGATAATTATTACGAATCGGCTCTAGATATAATACAAATGTTGTATTTGCACTCGCGAATGGACTTTCCATCATTATATACATAATAAGATAATAATCTCATTATGTATATTAATATACGCTCTCATTCGGGGTCGAACCGAAGACCTTACGGTTAACAGCCGTACGCTCTAACCAACTGAGCTATGAAAGCTTAAGGTGTTTTTTATTTTTATTATCACCCCCATTTGTTTATAATATCATTGTACATTTATACGCTACATATTGTCGCTTTATACTGCACTCATTATTAACACGCCTGTGGTCGCCAGACGCCAACTTTATTAGCAGAAAAAGGGTTCGATCCTCTGACCTTTGGGTTATGGGCCCAACGCGCTGCCTCTGCGCCATTCTGCTTTACTATTTATAATAGCTCTTACCGAGACTCGAACTCGGGTTTCAGGATTCAAAGTCCTGAGTGATAACCACTACACTATAAGAGCTTTACTTTTTACAATTTTACTATTATACAATTTTACAATATACACACGCATTTTATATTACTAGATTTCCTTTATATTCTTTTTAACGATTTTCATTTTTTTTAAAAATTATATAATATAAATTACTTATTATTTTTATGCAAACTAATATTCTTTCATTCTTTCAAAATAATAACAAAATTATTCCTAAAAATAATACACAAAAATTTGTTAATAAAAAAACGGAATTTGTTTTATACTTTGATGGCTGTTCCAAAAATAATCCAGGACCTTCCGGTGCAGGTGCTGTCATATTTCAAAATGATACCGAAATTTGGTCCAGATCTTTATTTGTTGGAAACAAATCTACTAACAATATTGCTGAATATATGGGCATGATTATCGGCATTCAAGCCGCAAAAGAACTTGGAATTCATAATCTTATTATTAAAGGCGACAGTAATCTTGTTATTCAACAAATGAATGGTCACTTTAATGTTAAAGCACCACACCTCCTTAAATTATATAATCAAGCCAGAAATATTTTACCATTTTTTCATTCTATACAATTTATTCATGTATATAGACACCTTAATACACGCGCCGATGAATTAGCTAATTTAGGACTAACATAATCTCTCTATATTCTTATATGGTTCAAGAACTTTTTTTTGTATTACTTTATATAGCAGGCTTCGGGTTCTCTGACCTCATTATACGCTTTTTTAATATTCATTCTATTACTTCTCTTTTTATTTATTACTCTTTTATTTTATTATTTTATTTTTTTCTTTTCTACCATTTTTCATAATCTATATATTTTACTACAAAATATATACATTTTACTACCAAAAATGTAGAAAATTGAGAATATATACACACTATATCATTATTAACTACTATTACCAATCATTCATTTACAATGACAGATACAGATATTCTATATACCATTGATGATATTACCGACACCAGGAATATTCCTTATGTTGATAATATTATTCCACATAAACAACCTTTCGGCGATATCATTAACCAGCTTATTACTGATAACAATAATAAACGCGATGATGCCAAACACGACAAGATTCAAGCCAGAGAAGACGCCAAACACGACAAGATTCAAGCCAGAGAAGACGCAAAACAGGCTAAGATTCAAGCTAAGGAACATGCCAAACAGGCTAAGATTCAAGCTAAGGAACATGCCAAACAGGACAAGATTCAAGCTAAGGAACATGCCAAACAGGACAAGATTCAAGCCAGAGAAGACGCAAAACAGGCTAAGATTCAAGCCAGAGAAGACGCAAAACAGGCTAAGATTCAAGCCAGAGAAGACGCAAAACAGGCTAAGATTCAAGCCAGAGAAGACGCAAAACAGGCTAAGATTCAAGCCAGAGAAGACGCAAAACAGGCTAAGATTCAAGCCAGAGAAGACGCCAAACAGGCCAAGATTGCAGAAAGAGCAAGAGATAAACTACTTAAAATAGAAAGACGCAAAAGAAGTAGACTAATTAGAAAACGTTATCGTCATCAAAATGCTCGTACTAGTTTATTATTTCACAAGCATAGACAGGCTGAACGACTGAGAACACTACAACGTCAGCAACAATTACAACGACAACGCCAGCGTGAACAAATACAACAGAGACAACAACAACAGAGACAACAACAATTTCTAATGCTACAACAACAACAACAACTACTACTACAACCACATACACCACCACATACACCTCCCATTGCAGACAGACCCCTACAGCAACCGGACAGACCACGTAGATCACATAGACTACAACAGCAACCTCTTAATACTAATATCTTACGTGTACCAATTACTCCATACGATGGCATTAATCAAGATATTTTATCTGCTATATTGGAGACGTCTACTAGTGCCGATGATTTTGACAGGAGAATGCTTTTGTTACAAGATAGTGGAATGTTACAACCTGCTGTCAACCCGAACCAAGAAGCCATCAATAGAGACCGCATTGAAGCTACTAAAACGAATATTCTAGAACTTGTATCCAATGAACACGCGTTTAAACAAGATGAATGCCCGGTTTGCTTTGACCCTATTGGAGAAACTAACCAAACCATATTAAGATGCGGTCACCAATTATGTACCGATTGCATCTTTCATAATCTTCAAACTATTGGTGGAACTAAATGCCCCGTTTGTAGAGAACAAATTTGCGTTAGAGTTAATGGGTGGATGCCACCACAGAGAACCTAGACTAAACTTATTTTACAATGTAACCTTAATTTAACTACTTTTTTATCATCATTTTATAATATGTTTAATCATTTTTTTTATTTTTTTACAAATAACTTTTTCTTTCCATATTACTTACTTCACTACTTAACATCATTTGGGTCTTCTTGATCTTTTCCAAATACAGGATTCCATCCATCAATTCTTCTTGAGCATGTTGCACCCAATCCAACAGCGATAAATCTTCACGATCCAATGTTGTTCCATACTTTTCTAAACCCACATTTGAACGACTTATAAATTCACTTATTACTGAATTCACTATACTATCACTCGTTGGACCTTTAAATGGCACATTATTCTCTATACTATCACTCATTGGACCTTTAAATGGCACCTTATTCTCTATATTCTCTGGGTTTTCACTTTCTTCCTCACTTTCATACTCACTCTCATCTACAAATAATTTGGAATATGAATCGCCCATTTTATATTTTTATTATTACTTTCTCTTTATTTATTATTTTTTCTATAAACTATTTAAGTAATTACCTTTATTCTATATATCTCATTATATTATATGAGATTCGCCTCTTTAGCTCAGTGGTAGAGCGCTACCCTTGTAAGGTAGTGGTCGCGAGTTCAATTCTCGCAGGAGGCTTTACTATATGATAATCTTTCATTATCATATACTTTTTTATTCTTTTTTAGTTATGGGAGCTTTGCTTATTCCTGACGCACGCTTTTTATTTTCATACACTGTATACTCATATTGCGACATACATTTTCCGGTGTCGGGATTCTTGTGTGTGCAGTTATTCTCTTCTTCATATGCTAGGAGATTTTTTTTTCCAAAATTACTATAACCTTCTCTATACGCTTTTTTATGAAACTCATCATAATTCATCACTCTTTCTTACTATATTCTTTGATAAAAATATTAAAACTAATTCTATATGTTTATTATATTACATATGGAGAATGAATTGGTTTTACACACTAATGGCAGTAATATTATATATATAACCTGTTTTTATCAATTAATTCCATTATATTTTGGATTACACTATCGTGTATATGATATTTCTATTGTAACTGGTATTCTTTTTTGTACATCTATTAATTATTGGAGAAAACCTATCAAAAATAGTATACGACGTTATATAGATATAAGTTGGGTTTTATTTGGTATGTATTATCATTTGTATTTAATTTATTATTATTCTCTTTCTAACAAATATTATTATATGATTGGAACCGGCTCATTATTATATCCTATTGAATATCAAATTCCAAAAAACAATTACTATCGTATTGCTATATGCCATAGTTTACTTCAAATTATTGCTTGTAATATTTGTACTTCTATCTGTCATGATATTCATCTACGAAATATCACTTACTGATTTTTCTTTATATTGGATTTGGGATTTATATATTTTATTCATTCTTTTACAAAATATTCTTCATACTACTTTTCAAAATTGGACATAGAAAAACCATGTCCATTTTTTTTTTCAAAGCCCATAAGTTTTTCAGAAATATGTAAAAATACCGTTCACTGCATAATGCTGTCATTTACGATTTTGGGGGATTTTTTTGTTACTGAACTTTTTTTCTTCTTTTTTATACTTTTTGGAAAAAGGATTTAGGCATTTTTTCTATTATCATTATATAGGTAACAATGGTAATGCCGAAAATGCCTGAAAATGCCGAAAAATATATTTGCGAAGATTGCAACTTTAAATGCAGTAAACTAAGTAATTATAATACACATATATTGACTGCAAAACATCAAATGATAACAAATGGTAACAAAAATGATAACTTTTTAGTTCCAAAAAATGCCAAAGCATTTGAGTGTGATTGTGGAAAAGAGTATAATTTTGCATCAGGGTTATCCCGTCATAAGAAAAAATGCCAATATATCGCAGAAGAAGAACAACCCATTGAAAATACATTAGTTATATCAAAACAAGACCTTGTCACAGAAGAAGAACCTACCGAGAAACAATTAATGATGACCATTATTAAACAAAATGGAGAACTTGTGCAACAAAATGGAGAACTTATGCAAAAAAATGGAGAACTTGTTAAAACTATACAAGAAATTGTTCCCAAAATTGGCGATACTACCAACAATACCAATTGTAATAATACCTTTAATGTGCAAATGTTTTTAGATAATCAATGCAAAAATGCTATTAGCATACAAGACCTTATTAATTCTATTGAATTAAATAACAGCGACCTTGTTGCCATCGGCAATAATGGTTACGTTGACAGTATCAGCAATATTCTTATTAAAGCTTTGAATAAACTTGATGTTACCGACAGACCATTACACTGCACCGACTTAAAACGCGATGTTGTTTATTATAAAACCGATAAATGGAACAAAAGCAAATCTACAGATGAATTGATGGATAAAACTGTTGAAAGAATTGAAAACAAACATTTCCCATTAATCTCTAATTATCGCAAACAAACTCCCGATGCCAATGAAGTCGGCACCAAAGAACATACTATCTACGAGAAAACGTTCAAACATATTCTTGGCAATAACGTTGACCAAGATAAACGCAACAAACAAATTTTTAAGAAAGTTCTTCCAGAAGTTAAACTTGATAAAGAAAATATTATATAATTGGAGAAAAGGGGGATTAAAAATCTATTAAATCTGTTAGTTCCTTTTCAGTTATATGTTTTTGGAACTCTAATATGTAACACACGTCAAATATATACGACTCTTCGCCACCTCCTTCAATATCTAAATCTAATATATATTTGACACAAAACTCGGGCGTAAGGGTTTGGGTTGCCAAAAGGATTTTTTCATCAAGATGATTTTCCACAATATTATTTTCAAGAATATCAATTGAATATTTATTTCTATTGGCTAATAAATCACTATTGGTCACTTTCGTTTTTTCATCTTTATCCATTACTATACTATAATAAAAAATATTCTAGGCAATAACGTTGACCAAGATAAACGCAACAAACAAATTTTTAAGAAAGTTCTTCCAGAAGTTAAACTTGATAAAGAACATCATACATAACTCATTTAAATTTACTGATTTAAATGAGATTGAAAATATTTTATTAACGACGACCGCGTTTCGCACTCTTACGACAATTCTTTCTTGACTTCTTCGCACTACGCTTCTTGGATTTCTTTCCTTTACGGGTACGACGCTTTCCTCCTGCTGCTTCTGCTACTGCTTCTGCTACTGCTTCTGTATCTGCTGGTGATGGTGCTTCTGCTGCTGCTGGTGCTTCTTTTGCTACTTTTGCAGTTGCTTCAAAATTCTTTCTAATATAATTTTTTATTTCATTATCATATTTAGGTTCGCGCCAAGGTGTCCTATTTCCAACAATTTTATACCACATTGGATATAATTGGTTATAAGCGTACTCGCGTACTTTTTCATTTTTAAATAATTCCTCAATTTCTGTTGCTTTTTTTTCTGCTGCTTTTTTTTCTGCTTCTGTTTTTTTTTTGTTTTTTTGTACGTTTTCATAATTTCCACAGACTGGGTCCCAAGTATAATCGTCCAGCTCATTACAACGGCTTTTATATTGTTCGTCGGTTAATAAAACATCAGACATATTTACGGTTGCGTATCGATCTTGCCCTCCTCCTCCTCCTCTTTGTTTTCTCTTTCTGGATGATTTAACCATTGTTATATATGTTATCAACAGAATATAAATAATTACTAAATTTATCCATTCCTGTTGGCAATTAGAGAACCTGATATTTATGTTGAGTGTACTACAAAAATACTCAAAATAAGGTGGTTTATCTACCCGCATTAGAGAACCTGCGATTTTATTTATGGTTTTACAAAAAACATACTAGAATATTGATAAATATCAAAATTATACATAAAATATAGAATAATAATTTTAGATATTCATAATATAACATTTATAGAATGAGTTTATTCTATTTCAATATTATTTTGGAAATATTATTTAAGTATTAGAGAACCTATATATGAATTTCGTTAGATGTTCTCAAAAACGTAGAAAATTGAGTTAAATACCCGCCATTATTATATGCATATATCACATCATAATGGAAAACTATCTAGCAAACCCCAATACATATTATGTAAAACAAAATGTAAGCCATAAAGAATGGTTTATGCAAAAATATGTCTACAACTTAAATATTGTAAATGTACCCGAAATTGTAGAATATAATGAAGAAAGTAAAACTATGGTTATGAAGAAAATAGGAGATATGAATTTATCCGATTTTTATGGAGCAAAGGCGACGGATATACCGACCGAATTATTTGACCAAGTCGTTAAAATAGTGCGCAATTTAGTATTACATAATATTGAATATCCGGATTTAACTGGTTATAATTTTATAGAAGATTGCGATGGAAACGTATGGATAATTGATTTTGAACACTCCCGTATGATGCCTTCAGCACAAGTTGAGAATATTCATATACAAAATATTTGTAATGGTGATAAAAAATGGAATCCTGAATTTGAATAATAATAATAATAATAAGATGAAGAAGAAATTTTATTTTTTTATCATGTATTCTATCATGCATAATATTAATCCCAGTATTGTTGTTGTCGTTGCAAATATGTGAGAATTATCTTCTGTATTTGTACCTATTTCTTTTGTGTTTTGTCTATGTTTCCTTGTGCGACCGACACGTTCGTCGCCATACCAACTATAATCTTCGCTTTGTACTACAGAATTCATTTTGTTATTTATACACCTTATTATTTTCTATATTTTCTCAATTTTATATTACCATTAGAGAACCTTACATATTATGTTATTTCTTTTATATAATAGGTATCAATATTGCGCTTTTATCGTCGGTTTTCTCTTTCTGTTTGCATTCCCGTTTGCTGTTTTTTTTCATATAATATTATATAATGAACAAAATAAACATTTTACTATTCTCTGCTGTCATTTTATTGAGTCTTGATTTTATATATTTAAATTTGACAAAATCTGTTTTTCAAACACAAGTTTTTAAAATTCAACACGGTGCAATGAATGTTCAGTTCATTCCGGCGATTTTATGTTATCTTTTCTTGGTCATTGGATTGAATTATTTTATTTTACAATCACATAGAACTATTTTAGAAGCATTTTTGCTTGGTTTTATTATATATGGAGTTTTTGACTCCACTAATTTGGCTATATTTAAAAATTACGAGTGGAACGTTGCTATTATGGACACCGTATGGGGAGGAATTTTATTTGCATTAACTACTTGGATTGTTTATACTTTTAATAACATGTAATTTATCAAACCTTTTTGAGAACCTTACATATTATGTTATTTGTTTTACATAATATGTATCAATATTGATGCATTTTAGCGTCGCTTTTTTGTATTTCCTTTTGCCTTCCCTTTTCTTATATTTTTCCTTTTTGTCTTCTTTTTTGTCTTTTTTCTTTTACCACCTTCTCCAAGATACCCGCTTATTTGTTTTGACAAGGGAGGATATGCGACTACACTTAAATATTTATTATTATCTTTATTTCTCGGTATTCCATTACTCCTCATATCTTGTCTTACCTCATTCACTGCAGTTGAAAATGGGGTTAACAAACGAATTATTTCTTTATGTTCAGTATCCTTTGCAATATCTATTGCAGTATGACCATTGTTATCTTTTATATCTTTTATATTTGTTGTGTCTGCCTTATGACTTAGAAGTTCCTTCACTAGTTCTACATTACGCATTTCTATAGCCAGCATTAGAAGAGTTTTTCCCGTTCTTTCTTCTTTTATATTTGGGTCTGCTCCGTTATTCAGTAACTCAGTTATTACTCCTTTGTTATCGTGTTCAATTGCAATGAAAAGAATATCACTTAAATACCGTTCTGGCTTAAATACAGAATGGAACGTATTTATCAGATATTTTGCCATTATACTATAACCTCTCGAAACGCACCATTTCAAATTACTTGTACGACGCTCTATTATAAGATCATAAACGGCGGCACGAGGGCGACCTTTTCCTAATGGAGGGGGCGTCCTTATTTCTTGATCTGTAATACCTATTAGTGTTTTCCAATCTTCCGGAACGTTATTATTATGTAGAGCCCAAAGGTCAAGTTGAAATGTTTTATCCCAACGATTTTCGTCTATATATTTTACAAGAGTTTTTTGAAAATTATCTACATTTTTCAGAGTATATTCTCTTCCAAAATGATTTGCAATACCCTTAGTGATACTAGCAGGACCTACTGTTGGTTTGAACGGTGGTGAATCGTATCCTGTTGTAAATTGTGCCATATTATATATTTTTACTATATATTATTGTTAAATATTCATTTTGGTATTTATACACCTTATTATTTTCTATTTTTTCTCAATTTTATACAGTATATTGTTGCTGTGTTTCGTTTGATACTTTCTACAGTATATTGTTGTTAGGGGTCTTTTGATACTTTCTACAGTATATTGTTGCTGTGTTTCGTTTGATACTTTCTACAGTATATTGTTGTTAGGGGTCTTTTGATACTTTTTTGCCGGGTTTCTTTTGACGGGAGAGTCGTCCACTGTATATTTTCTGGTACTGTTGCCCCCGCCAACCGTCCGTACGTACCCGGCACCCTACCCGCCGCGCATACCCCGTACGACGGTCCACGCCCCCAAGCCGGCGTAATCCCTCATTTTATAGTTATCGGGAAATGAGTGACATATCGGGAAATGAGTGGGATATCGGGAAATGAGTGCCCCCGCTTTAAGTCCTTTTACCAAGTCTGTTGAAATCCCTGTCTTAAAACCCTTTTACCAAGTCTGTTGAAATCCCTGTCTTAAAACCCTTTTACCAAGTCTGTTGAAGTCCCTGTTTTGAAATCCCTGTCTTACCCCCTTTAAATAAGTCTATAAATCCGTGAGATATTTTGTAATGGTTGATAAAAAAAGCGTAAAGCCATTTTTTATGAGTTTGTTTTTTATACAACTTCTATTTCATGTCTGCACATTGGACAGCATACATGTACCCTCTGGACAACCCTATCCCCATTCCCATCTGCCCTCCACCACCCAGAATATCTGGAGTTCCTTTCTATATGAGAATTCCAACATGTTGTACAAAACCTATGTTTACACACGGTCGTAACCCTATCATCCTTCCATGACGAAGTTTCGTAAGACCAATCATACGATTGTATAAGTGAATCCAAACAAATAGGACAGTCGTCGCCATCATCATCTCCTGGTGTTGGTGGATTGTTGTACAAGTCGCGTACTGACTGAAACCCGGTCCATCGTTGAACCAGAGCGTGAATCATGTGTTTTTTTGAAAGCGACAGTGGAATCGGTCGCAATCTAAATTTTTGGTTATAGTGTTGAGTTGTTTTTTGGTCTGAACAATGAACCGCGTTCTCATATTGCGCATAGTGATACGCAATATATCGCAACTCATTCGCACGTAACATCTCAAACTTAGGACATGTAGGGTCCATCATACAGGACCACCCTTTGTCCAAGTCGTCTTTGTGTCCGTTCATGTTGCTATTACATCTGTGCATCGTATGAGATGCCGAGTTACAAAACTCACACCTCTTTGCACCCCGTGTATTCATTGTATTTGATAAATATGATTATCTTGGTAAAATGTTATTATCTGGTAAAAGAAAGAAAGTAACTCAATTTTTTACATTTTTCCCTCTTTTTCCCTCTTTTTTCATACACTGGAGAACAAATGGAATTGTCCCCCACAAAATCTACAAATAATGTTCTCCAGTGTATGAAAAAAGAGGGAAAAATGTAAAAAATTGAGAAAATAAAACCCTGTAAACGAATAGGGAGCTTCTAACTTGGCTCAATAGGTTGTATTTATAGTTGATAGTTGCCGATATACCATATGGACCGGTCAAGCAAACTAATTGTTAGTTGATACTATTATGTATCAGCGTGCAAACTATCTGGTATGAATACATGTTAAGTTTATTAATATATCTGTAAAGTTAGACATAGATAGAGAAATGAACATCTATGTAATTGAAAACCAATATGACTCTGTTATTGACTTGTTAAACGTATATGCCCTTAACCGGGATGTGCGGATAAACCCTATGTGGAGCTGATCACTCCCTTTGCCTGGTTTGACAAGAAGATAGTCTCGACCACCTTATAATGTATGACCATAAGGTCAGTCACGACCACCTTATAATAAGGTCAGTACGCACCACCGTATGGTCATACATTATAAGTCGTCAGTGGATAGTATTGGTTGGATATGATGCATGCGATTTGTTTGGATTGTACTACTCGTAATAAAAATGCTCATGTTTTATACATAGCATGAACACCATTATGCAACGCATAAAAACAATCTATAGGGGACGCCCTATTTTTTTGTTAGGTACTTGGTTACGCGTTATCTCTTTCCATACACTGGAGAACAAATTGATTGTCCCCACAAAATCTACAAAAAATGTTCTCCAGTATATGAAAAAATAGGGTAAAATGTAAAAAATTGAGAAAATAAATCCCTGTAAACAAATAGGGAGCTTCTAACTTGGCTCACTGGTATTATTATTTGTAAAGTTAGACACAGATAAGTTAATTGTATCTGTGTAATTGAATCCTAATGTGACTCTGTTATTTGCATGTTAAAAGCTTAAGCCCTTAGCCGGGAGTAAGCCGATGAACACTCTGTGGAGCTGATCACTCCCGTTGGCCCTGTTCGACATGTAAATATCTTGACCAAGTTTAACTGATTTAAAGGTTAATTCCTCGTCATTGGATAGTATTGGTGTATTTAATGGATGCACACGATTTGTTTGGATTGTACTACTCGTGATAAAAGGATAATTATGACTCCGTTTTACCGGCAATAATTATCAAGTGTGGTCTCATAGCTTGTCTATAGATTGTGCGAAACTGTAACACAGAAACAATCTCAGGGGACGCCCTGTTTTTTTTCGTTACATACCTTGTTACATGTTTTTTATAGAAAATTGATAACAAATTCATTATTATAGTGTTACATCACAATAATATAAACCGCTATAATGGACGACCTTACAACCCTTACCTTTTACCAACGCTGTTGGTCATATGATATAGATGGACTAATGAATACGTTCGGGGATGTATTTGATAGTAGTAGTATAGATATGGATTACGCATATTTGATGGTATATAATCGTAAACATCACGTCAAAAATCCCGATGATTGTGAACCCATTCTAACATGGTTACTTAAAATACATCAAGATATCAACGTAGATAGAATAAATAATGATTACACTGCAGATGAACATATTCCAAACACTGCCTTACTATTGGCCTGCAACAATGGGCATATTGAAGTAATCAACTGGCTATTTGCAGAAGAGCCGTATTTAGCTTCTTTCAAGAATAGATGTTATATATGCGATATATTTGAAATAAGTTGTTGTAATAGCAATTTAGATATTACCAAAATTATATTCGGTAAATTAGCAGACTATATTAGTGTAAGGGGTCTTATTCTTAATAAAGCATACAGAAATTCGATACATCATCAAAATACACAAACAGCAGAATGGTTATTACAAATAAATCCAACCATAAATATAGAAGCGGACAACTAGTTATTATCAATCGTAAGTATACGTCAAAACCCATAAAAACAATCTAGGGGGCGCCCTATTTTTTTACAGAATAATTGTGTAGAATAGAGAACCTCCCCCCGAATTCACCCATATCCATAAAATACCATGTTATTGTGTATTTCCCCCCGATTATTGTGTTTTATTTTATACCAGGTTCTCTAATTATACCAGAAAGAGTGTATAAACCCTATAAAATACTTATCGGTAAATGAGTGGGATATCGGTAAATGAGTAGGATATTGTAAAACCGGTTTGTAGGTTCTACAGGAATAATAGTAGTATTCTATCTTTTGTTATTTATTTTACAAAACATTTTATGTAGAATAGAGAACCTGTTCCCCCAAATCTTCCAAAAAGGGTATGAAAACCCATGAAAACTGGGTATTTATTGTATAATAATCAACAGTATTATTATGGTTCTCTCTCTGTATTTCCTGAACGATTATACTGTAGAATAGAGAACCTGTTCCCAAAAATAAACCATATAATCATGAAAATACCCAGTTATTGTGTGTTTTATTTAATAAAAGCAATACCAGGTTCTCTAATTATCATAAAAATAGTGTATAAACCCTGTAAAATAGTTATCGGGAAATGAGTGACATATCGGGAAATGAGTGGGATATCAGTAAATGAGTGGGATATAAAATGTATATAAAATGTTCTCAAATGGGTGTATTATATGTAAAATGTAAAAAATTGAGAAAAAATATACAGTATATAGATATTACCCAATAAATCCAAACGATTAAATCTAATTCCAAAATGTCCAGTCAAAATACCCCAGTTCTAAGTCCCAAGAAGGCACCTGTCAAGAAGGCTACCAAGAAGGTTGTGAAGAAGACGGAAGTTGCCGAGAAGGTTCCTGTAAAGGCAAAGAAGGTAAATAAGAAAAATGTAGAAGAAAAAGTAGAAGAAGTAGAAGAAGTAGAAGAAGCGCCTGCAAAGAAAGCCCGTGCCCCAAGTCTAGCTGCGAAGTACAACAAGTACATTCAGTTTAGTTTCTATATGATTCGTGCAATGAATGCGAAGTGTCTAGAAAACAATGAGGATGTGTTTATGGACGAGGAGAAGTTCTTTGAAAAGGCGTATGTGTTTGATACAGTGGAAAATCAGCAAAGTTTTGTAAGTGAATTCCTGGATAATAAGGGAATTGCAAAGGAAATGCGAGGTCATGTAGCTGATCAAAAGAAAGCGGCAAAGGTCGCGGAGAAGGAAGCAGTAAAGGCCGCAAAGGTAGCTGAGAAGCTAGCCGAGAAGGAAGCAGTAAAGGCCGCAAAGCTAGCCGAGAAGGCAGCCGCAAAGGATGCGAATAAGACCAAGAAAGCCCCAAAGAAGACAACATCCAAGAAGGGATCTGTAGATGAAACTGATTTGGTCACTAGCTTGGTCACAATGGCAACTACCACAAATAGCAATGAACAAAACATTGTTGAGGAAGAAGAGCCCGAGTTGGATGTGCGTCCTTTCAAGCATGATGATGTTAACTATTTAATTGACGATAATAATAATCTATATGACAGCAATACTCATGAGATGGTCGGTTCATTTGATGTTGTGAATAGAACAATTATTCGTGTATAAAATAATCAAAAATAATCAAAAATAATCAAAAATAATCAAAAAAAAAGAAAAAGAAAAAAGGGGAAACTTTTTTTTTATATATTTGTATAAAAAATTGAATTTATAATCTATTGTATAATTATATAAATATTATACAATAACATGGTGAAAAATACTACAGGCGGAACTAAAACCAAAGGATTGGCGCGAAAACATGTCAAATCTGCGAATTCTGGGGGAAATACAGTTAGACTACCCGAGAATGAACTTGAGCAGATTGTATATGTCAATAAGATGTTAGGCAATGGCATGTGTGAAGTTTTTAATAATGATGACATACGCTTAATTGCACACATACGAAATAAGTTCAAGGGAAGGCACAAGCGTTCTAACAATATTACCGCGAATTCTTATATTCTCATTGGATTAAGGGACTGGGAAACACCCTACAAAAACTGTGACGTCATTTTTGTTTACGATGACCATCATTTTAACACCATACGCAATTTGCCACATTTACCTATACACAAAATTATTAACAGAAATATTAACTATACATGTCACGACCACACACTTTTCAAAGACGACACACTTTTCAAAGACGACACCGACGACGAACACGAACACCAACACGAACTTTCTATTCACCACACTACACACCTACTTACACTTACACTACCCGACTACGACGATATATAAAATTAAACTAACCCTTCAAATCTACGATATCCAACACACGCATACTACTCAACATTACACTACTATGCGTTATT
>Ga0209715_1000064_pt1 | contig 99034 bp, 98 predicted proteins | sample COGITO_mtgs_1205_2_FD_184809 | JGI IMG/M metagenome (GOLD analysis project Ga0209715, IMG submission 184809) | Pelagic marine microbial communities from North Sea - COGITO_mtgs_120503 (SPAdes) (version 2) | ecosystem: Environmental > Aquatic > Marine > Epipelagic ... | reverse complement strand
TAATGCAAGACCATATTATAACGTAGAATGTCAAAAAAATCGGCATTTGAAATGTCCAAAGGTATAAAAATGGTTTTAAATATGTAAATAATTACCATTCGCACATTCTAGAAAGATCTCTATATAATGTTTGTTTATCCATCTTTTTTTCATATTTTAAATCAAAGTAATGAGCCAAATCACGTAATTCAGTAACCGTATATTTTGATATGGATTTTAATGGATTTTCAAAAGTTTCTAACTTGAAATATTCTTTTTGAATTTCGTCAATATACAATTCTGGAGAACCATGTACACCATATTCTTTATTTTTTTTAACTATTACAATATTAAATAAATCAGATTTACTGCAATTATTGGGGTATATATCTAAATAAAATTCATTTTTAACTATAATTATTCTAGCTTTATAATAAATTGCATATGCATATAAACTTTTTATAGTTGAGATCGAATTTGTCGCTATATCCGAATTGATTTCTTGTATTGTTGCGTTTGTTATTTTTACATTTATTTCTTTCATTTTTTTAATGTTCTCTGAAAAATAATTAACTATTTGTTTTTTAATATCCATCATAACATTGGTAGCTTTTCTCAAATCACTCTTAAGAAAATAATAATTATCATTATAAGTAAATTTTTTATTACAATTACTCGATTTCTCAAGTGCTATGTAAATACACCAAAACAATTGATCTTGTATTTCAGGAAAAGTAACATCGTTCTCTATTTTTCTCTCAATAACTTCTTTTTCTATTTCTATTACAGGTTCTCTTTCTATCTTTTTATATTTATCTTTGAGTATGTTATCATACATAAATTCTTTATAAGAACCAATATCAAAATCATTATTGCCAACAAAAATATTATTATAAAAAGACATAATTAATTACTATTTATATAGTTGAGTATTTTTTATAAAAATTAAATCAATTTTTTATTTTTGTATACTAGACATTTTACTTTTTCACTAACAGATGTTGTCCAAATATTTTCAAAACTAGTTTCATCTATTTGTGGAAAAAAAGTATCACATTCAACATCTACATCTAATACATTTAAATATATATATTCACATTTATTATGCAAAATCGCTTCTTTATATAATGTTTCACCGCCAATTACAAATATAGTTTCAATTTCACATAAAGTATTTAATTTATTTAAAGCATCTTGTAAATTATTAAAACAAAGCACATTTTTGTATATTTTTGAAGAAATAACAATATTTAATCTATTTTTTAATTGTTTTTCTTTTAAACTTTCAAAAGTTTTTCTACCCATAATTACAGCATTTATTTGGTTTGGATTATCAACTGAGGTGGTAACATCTTTAAAAAATTTCATATCTTCTGACACATTCCATGGTATTCTATTTTCAAATCCAATACCGTTGTTTTTTGAAACTCCCGCAATAATATGAAACTTTCTCATATTATTAAAAAATATATTTTTTATTCAAAAAATGTATCTTGAAATTCTTTTTTTTGGCTCTCTAATAATTGTAACTCATTTTGTTGTTTTTTTATATGACTAATATGAGACGTAATTTTATTTAAAATGGTCTCGTCTAAAAAAGATAAATTTATAAAAGTGCCACTTTTATTTTCATTTAATTTTACATTCTCATCATTAAATATCTTCAAAAACTCTAATTGATTTATTTTATTTAAACCTTCGATTGTATTTTTAATTTCTTCTAAATTATAGTTCTCCATAATATAGTTTAATGTAAAGTTTAAATTTTATATTATTTTTTTTTCTTTATCTTAATAATATTTTCTACTGGCTTTTCTTTTGAAGGATTAATTATTTTACCAATTATACAAATATATGGATCATTCAATTCAAATCTAACTCCAATTACTCTTACTCTTATATTAGCATCTTCTTTTATAGAATTAAAATAAAAATCATTATGATGTTCTTTTGCAATAAATATATGAAGTGGAACAATATCTTTATCGATTACTTCTGCATGAATACCTGCTTTTGTGATCGTTTTACTTTTACAATCTATTTTTTGTCCTTCCACTGGATAGGTTACCATACATTCAAATATTACAATAAAATCTATATTATCGGATTGTATTAATCCAGCAGAATTACTAATAATTCTAACACTGTCTGGTCGAACAAACCCTTCATTGATGCATTTACCTTCTATTAGATCCTTGACTTTTTGTTCTAGTATGTCATTAATATTTGATCCAATTTCAGTAATAGATAAAGTAATCTTCTTTTCCAATAAAGATTTTATATAAATACCAAATATTTCACTCATGTTTATATTATATTATATTGTTTTATTATTTTTAAATCAATTTTTTTTTTGAAAATCATATATTTTATTTATCAACATTTTTTCGTTACTTAAAAACCAGATTTTTCCTTGTTTATTTTCATCTTGAAAAAATCTCATTAAAATTTCTAATAAAACAACAATTTTATTTTTTCCATATTTTATGTTATCTAATTTACATAAAACTTTTGATTTACTTTTACCTTCATCTTCTTTTATGTTATCCAAAATATAATCTTGATTTCCTAAAATATCATTTAATTGTTTAATTATTTCTTTTGCTTGAGCTTGTAACATAATTGCACCTTTTTTATTTACTATTTTTTGTAAATCTCTGGTTTTAAATATAAATTCATCATTATAAGGTGCCATAAATCCAATTGTATTATTAATAATCGACTTATTCAATATTAAAAATTTATTCATATATTCCGATGATTTTATTAAATCTTCAGATTGGGTCAATGTGGCCTTATTAAATCCATCTGATTTAACATATATTTTATAGTTTATATTATCTTCACTGAGAACAAACCCGAAATTATCATTAGATATATCACTTATTATCATTAATTCATCAAAATATTGTTTAATATAAATTTCAATTTCATTAGATGGTACCCATTCGTGATAAATTGTATTTAATAAAACAATTTTATCAGAGAACGGTAATGTATCTAAATTATGAAATACACAATATTTTTTTAACATTGTATCATTAAAATCATATTGTTCTTTTAAATGTTCCAAAATTACAGAATAATTTTTATACCAATTCTTTTCTCCAATAGAAACACTTATTTTATCTAAAAATACATTGTCAAAATTTTCTTTCATGGATGTATAAATTTCATTATATTCATTTATATCATCTGTTTTAAATTTAATATCTTTTAATGTAATAGCAACATTTGGTATTTTTATATCAATCGGTATAGATCTTTCAAATATACTAGCATTATTTTCTGTAATTTCAATTGGTTTAAACAAATAATATAATCCTTTGTTCTCTAAATAACCATATCTTCCGTATTTATCAATCAAATAGTCGTTCTTTTCAATTAAATAATTTAATGCGGAATAAATTTGTTCATGTGAATATTTATTTGAAATGTTTATAGAATTAATTAACTCATCTCGTTTAAAAAAATATCTTCCATTGTATTGACCTGGTATATCTCGAAATAAATCTTTTATTCGTTTTACTATTTTTTCATGATTTACAATAATAAAAGAATTATTGTATGTCATCATTGACACGTCAGAGTTACCTTTATTTCCGCAACTATATTCACAATTATCCATATAATCACATATGTCTGTATATGGTTTATCACCATATTGTACTGTTGTTTTTTTGCCATTTGGTAAGGTAACCTCTATATCTTGGTTCTCGGTGATTTGAGATAAATTATCATAAGTAAAATTATTTTGTTTAATATTCAAAACACAATCGACCGATATTTCTTTCAATAATCTTGTTATTCTACCAATTTTTTTTGCTTTTTGTTCCGCTAGCCTATAAATATATAAATCAGTTGCTTCTTGATTATCTTCCAAAGTTGAACTGTGTAAAAATATTTCAACATTACGTTCTTCAAATGGTAATTTGCAATGACTTAAATTTCTTACACCTCTTCCAATAATTTGTTCTATTCTATTCATATTAAACCACGGTTCTAATATATGAACTTGACGAATATTTTTAAAATCAATACCTTCTGCTGCGGCTTTTGAAATAATTACAACTTTTACGTTTTTACCATACTTATTATTTTCATCATTCAAATATTTGATATCATTAATATTATTGGGTGAATATATTTTATCACCGGTAATCATAACATATTGTGCTTGTTTAAATTGATCACCTTTATAATCAGATTGTGTTTCCATGGTTAAAGAGTCAATAGGTTCAATTGGATCTTCAGACCTTTCTTTTAATAATGGTTTTGTATAACTTTCACTACCAAATCGTGTAAATCCCATTTCTTCTAATGCAAGAGCAGTTGGAACTGCACCGCCATCAATATATTGTGAATAAATTAAAATAATACCTGTTGATTCCTTAATTTTTTTACATATATTTGATATTTTTGAACTATATTTATGTATTTCTCCTGGACTAAAAATCTTACCATGTTTTTCTGATTTATAATCGAAATTATAATGTAGATAATAAGGTTGTTCTTTTGTCCATAAATGTTCTTTATATTTCATAATATCATTCAATCCATTTTTTCCAATAATCGTTTCCATAACAAATATATCTTCATCTCCTGAAGTTTTTTTATCATTAAAATTAAACGTTGGATAAACAATATTTAAAGCTTCAATTAATTTTTGCAAAAGTAAATATCCAAACGATTCCATAGAATCAAAAACATTTACACTTGATTTATCACCAACTTTTTTGAAAATATCTTTGTATTTATTACGTAATGTTTTTATAATAAACTCATAACCTGTTCTTTGATAATCTGTTATTTTATTTACAAAAAGTAATTTGTGTATGTTCTCCATTTTATTTTTAATTTTCGTTTTATTTAATTGAATAGTCGGTAATTTTTTCAGTTTATTTTTACTATTTTCGTTATATATTCGAATAGGAAATAAGAATGGGTTCTCCCCTCTAACATAAGAAACGTATCCTGTTAATTTTCTTTTTAATAAATCATAACCTTTATTTTCATCTGTTCTGAAATCTCCATTTTCATTAAACACATCATTTATTTTTATTTGAGAACGTTTATCATTCAAATTCATTAGATTTGTTATCCAAATAATTTCTTCATGTGAATTATACATTGGAGTTGCAGACAATAATAATAAACGTAAATTGTTTGTATATTTTACAACTTCCATCAAAAGCTCTGCGCATTTTTTATTAACATTTTTATTGTCACTTGTTAATCTTATATTATGTACTTCATCAATAATAATTAATCTATTATCAAATATAGATTGTATTTTCTTTATTTTATTAGATTTTTTGTTTATTTTTGATAAACCGATGCTTTCAATTTTAGAACTAATAAAATTCGCCAATTGCGTATAGCCCATAAAAACATAATTCTTGTTTATTAGATTTTTTATTTGGCTAATAATTTTTGCTTTTGGTATATCTTTCATTATTGTAGGATTAATTTCTTTTAATAACTCAGTACCAACACATGAGTTCAAATTCCATATTCCATTTTCATATTTTAATTTACGTTCATCAAATAATTGTAATCTGAAATTGTCTTGTACATTTGGTGATGCTATAACCATAATTTCTCTATTAATACCCACTTGTTTCATATAACTTCTCATTTCTTCAGAAACACCAATTGCACTACATGTTTTACCAGATCCTAAACCATGATATAATAATAAACTGTTATAAGGAGTATTAAAAGACATAAAGTTTTTTACAAATAATTGATGAGGCATAAGTTCAAAATCAGTATTACATAATTTATCAGATTGTTCCTTTATATTATAAATATTGCCATCATATTGAGTATCATTAAATTGTTTTTGATTTGAAATTTTAATACTAAATTCTGTATCATTCATTCTAGGATATAAGTGATCTAAATAACTTTCATCAAATTCCTCATGTGTTAAATTGTTTTTTTTCTTTTTTATTTTAATAATATCTGTTTTTTTTTCAGTAACAGGAACAGATGGTAATATCTTAATTTTAGGTTTTCGAATAAAAATCTTTTGTTGTTGTGGTATATTTTGCATTATATTTTTGATTGTTCTATTTTTAATAGTGCGATCTTGATAAATTTCTATTTTACAGTTTTCTTTATTAATTACATATTCATTTTCAAATTTCTCGTCTGATAATAAATTTCTCAATCCTTCTGGCATTAATCTAATAAAATAATCCGGATGAGTTTCATCATTACTTTTTCTTTTTAATTGATATATTTTTAATAATTCACATTTACCAGTTGTAGGATAACGCCTATGAAATGGCGGACATGGTTCTTTTTTTAACATATTATATACTATAATATCATATATTAACTATAAATTATAAATCGTAGAATTATTAATACATTCATTAATATTTTTAATTATTTTTATTTTTTCTAAATTATATGGCCTTATTAAATTAACACATTCGTCAATATTAAACCAACCCATTTTACTTACTTCTGTTTTTTGAAAATTGTCAATATTTAATGTATTTTCATTATTCATATACATAATAAAATATTTATGTTTATAACTTTTATAATTTGAACCCATAAATATCTCATATACCGGCATTATATTTTGAATATTATATATTTTATTTTTTTCATATCCAGTTTCTTCACAAAATTCACGTATTGCACAATCATAATCTTTTTCAAATGTATTTCTTCTTCCTTTTGGAAATCCCCATTCAGGTTCATTCCATATTTTATTTACATTTGATTCTTCTATTAAATCTTTTAACGTAAAATACTCATTATTATATAAAATACCATTAATAATTGAATTAAATTTATCTCTTGAAATATTTTCTTCTGTTTTATATTGATTATTTGTTTTCATATCACACCATATATTTTTCCATAATTCATCAAACTCTTTAATTAATAAAAAATCCTTTTCTTCTTTCGTCATTTGGTTCAACATATTAATAATATATTCTTTATTATGAATTGAATATTTACCCCTCATAAAATCTATGAACCCTAATGTTTCTTTACGTCTTATCATTAAATATTCTAAATTATTATTATAATATCTAAATGCAATAACACCAATACTGGTTATTGGCATTTTACATTGAGAATATGAATGTCCTATTTTTCCACAATTATTACAAAAATTATCCATTTTGCGATACAATTAAATAATTATAATAAACAAATTCTATATACTTTTATAATATACATGACATATAATCCAGAAATTTGGGGACCTCATTATTGGTTTTTCTTACATACAATTGCACATTCTTATCCTGAATTTCCTAATGCGGTTACTAAAAGAAAATTTTACGATTTAATAATAAATATGCCTTTATTTATACCTAACAGTAATATTGCGAATAATTTTAGTAACATATTAGATAAACATCCAGTTACTCCTTATTTAGACAATCGAGATTCGTTTAAAAAATGGATGCATTTCATACATAATAAAATAAATGTAATGTTGAACAAAGACGAATTGTCTTTTGAAGACGCAGAACACCTCTATAAAAAATCATATTTACCAAAAAAAGTATTATTAAGTGAAAAATTTCGTATAAAAAAACATCACATTTATTTATTTTTTACATTAATTTCTTTTTTTTTAATATATCTATTTTATAAATAGTAAATATGAGATTTGAAATAGTCATTATAATAATTACATCTTTGGTTATTGGTAATATATACACAGATGGAAAAATTATTAAATTAGCATTATCATGGACAAAATATTATAAAATGATTGGTGTAGCCATTGTAGGTTATATGGTTATTTGGATGTTAAGAAAAAACCCAGAACGGGCAAGAGAGATTATTAATAGTTCGAATGAATATTTAAAACATTTACCTGTTGATAAAAACACTACTAGTTTTATAAATCCAATTTTAGATATGACTAGTCATCAAGATTTTATTACTCATCCACAATCTATGTTAAATACACCTTCTTCGCACAATTATCAAAATCGAGTTATGAAAACAAATGGACGAGTTTCAAAACGTTCAGTCAGTGAAACAAAAAAGAAATTTGTTGCAGCCAGTCAATCATGGAGATGTGGTGATTGTCAAGTACAATTACCCGCTTGGTTTGAAGTAGATCATACAGTTCGATTAGAACATGGCGGTAGTAATAATGTTGATAATTTAGTGGCGCTTTGTAGAGATTGTCATGGTAAAAAAACCGCTATCGAGAACTTATAAATTATTTAATATATATATATAATAAATAATGGAAAAGGTAAATAGTATTTTTACATATGCAAAAGAATATTTAAAAACAAGTAATTCTAATGTAAATAGCTCGATACCGAATAGTTATTTAAGTAATGATTTTAAAAAAATAACAAATATAGAAATGTTACAAAAAAATCAAATACAACTATTAATATATATTATATTTTTTATACTAATGATAACTTTTGCAATTATTTTACATTTTTTGTCAGTAGATAAAAATTTTTTGACATCTAATTTGTTTAATACATTATATTTGATTTTTTTTCCTTTATTATTAATAATATCTTTGATTGTTTTTATTAAAAAAGAAAAAGAAAAATTTAGGTTATTTGGTATTATGATTTTACTAATACTTATTATTTATGGAACTGTTTCGGTAAACAATTATATTAATACATTTAGTGTTGATAGTAAATATTATGTTAATATTTTATTTCAAATTACAACATTAGTTATTATTTTATTAGGATTTACTATTTTTTATAATATATTTAGTGAACGTATTAGACGTTTAACCGGTATATCCGGATTTATTACAAATTTTATTTTATTCATTCCTTGTTTGATTAACGATTTTTTTGAATATATAAAACAAGAATGGAGTTTAACACCTTCTGTTGTTTTTATTTTACTTTTATTTGAAATTGTATTTATATTATTGTTTTTATATTTACCCAAATTAATGAAAACACAAATTATTGAAAAAGGTAAAGTTCTCCAACATACGCCAGTATTTTTGGATAAAGAAAAAATAATAGCAAATTCAGATGATTTACCCAAGTCCGAGTTTGTTCAACATCGAACCGATAATGATGACACGACCAGTGAAATAAAAAATGAACATAATAAAAATTATACGTTATTTATGTGGATTTATTTAAATCCGCATGAGCCTTCAAATGTACCTAAAAATATATTTAGTTATGGGAATATCGAATGTTATAAACCTAAAATAGAATATATTGGAACAAATAATTCAGGTGAGAACTTTGAACAAAAGGATAAATTAAAAATAACATTTACAAAAATATCCGAAACAGAAAAATACGAAACATATGTGGATGTTACTAATCAAAAATGGAATTTATTTGCATTTAACTATACAGAATTAGGGGCAGATTTGTTAATTAATGGAGAACTAGTTAGAAGTATAACATTTTCAAACAATATTCCTTCTTATAGCAATCAAGATAAAATTATAATTGGTTCAAATGATTATATTGACGGCTCAATTTGTAATGTAACATATTCAAAAAAAGTATATTCTAAGGAAGAAATTGCAAGATATTATAATATTTTATTTAACAAAAATCCACCATTAAATTATATAGTATAAAATATATATGAATACTTCAATTATTATTCTAGGAGTTTTATTAATATTAGTAATTGTTTTTATGATATTTCGTAGTTATTTTTCAGGTGAAACTACTTTAAAAAATCAGGTTAGTTTTAAAAATCAACAACCAAACATTCCGCATGATCAATTATCAAATTCAAATTCGCCTTATGTAACATATAGTATTTGGGTTTTTGTTAATTCATGGGATACAACAAGAGAAAAACTAATATTTAAAAGGGATAATGATGTTTCACTATATTTAGATAGCAATGAAGCAAAATTAGTTGCTTTTGTAGGTGAAAATTTATCGTCTGTGCAAGATGGTGATTATAATAGTTTTACCACAGAGACAACACCCGTGAATAAAATTACTGTAACAAATAATTTCCCTGTTCAAAAGTGGGTATGTGTTCTTATTAGTGTTGATAATAACATTGCTGATATATATTTAGATGGAAAATTAGTAAAATCTGTACAAACAAGTGGGTTTTTAATGGGTCACGAAACGTCTCCTATTGTTTTCGGTGCGGGTTGGGATGGCTATTTTGCAAAATTTGAAAGAAAACCAAAATCAACCGATCCAAAAGCGGCTTGGGACAAATACATGGAAGGAAATGGCGGTTCCACATTAGCAAATGCATTTGGTAATTATGGAATGTCTTTGAATGTATTAAAAGATAATTCTGTAACAAGTAATTTTGTTTTATTTTAAATATATAATTATTTATCCTTTATAATTATATAGTAATGAATTATCAACCTCCAAATATGAATATTCAAAATAGTTTAAATAGCATGTCTCAATCAATGAATAATGTACGTGAATCATTTAATAAAACAATTAGTGATGTTTCGGCTCAAGACATTACAGAAGCTGGAAAAGATTTTATTAATTCAAATAGTTTAGTGGCAAAATTTGTTTTTTTAATTATGATTTTAATTCTTTTCATGGTGTTGTTAAATTTAGGTATATATTTAATTTTGTATTTTACGAAACCAGACAAGCAACCTTATTTAATAAAAGGTTTAATCGCGGGTAGTTCTAGAAAATTTATTCCTCAAGACCCTAAAACAGGAACTGCTGTAAGAATATACAGATCTAATAATGAAAATAAAGGTTTAGAATTCACTTGGTCTGTTTGGTTAAAAAGAAACAGTTTACCTAGTGAAGGAGGTAGTAAAGAATATGAACATATTTTTAGCAAGGGTAAATTTCAACCAGAAGCAAATGGAATTACAACATTAGGAAATGCACCTGGTGTTTATTTTAACGGAAATGATCCAAATGTAAATAAAATATTAATAAGAATGGATACAGTTGTAAATGATACATTAACCAATCATTTTGAAGAAATCGAAATAGATAATATTCCATTACGACGTTGGTTTCATTTAGCAATTCGTATTGAAAATAAAATTATGGATATTTATATTAATGGTGTAGTAACAAAACGTGTTGTTTTTACAAAATTACCAAAACAAAATTATGAAAGTGTTTATATAAATCATAATGGTGGGTTTGACGGTGGATTATCCGATTTAAGATATTTTGATAGTGGATTGAATGTTTTCCAAATATTAAATATTGTTAATGCTGGGCCAGATTTAAGATCAGCGGATGGTGATACAAATAAAAATTATGATTATTTATCAAATTCCTGGTACATGTAGATCATATAATATATATATTATATTATATGAGTAAAGAAATTTTACCCGGTTATTTACAACCTGACGCTAACTGTGGTGCAAATGAAATATTTAATATGAGAAATCAGTTTTTAAGAAATCAAAGAGCTCGACGATTACCATTAAGATTTGAGATAATTTCTCCTTATACAAATACAACTTTATCGCAAGCAAATAATGCACCTCCACAATTTACAGAAGAACAATTAAATATGCGAAGAAAAGCTGAAATATTGCAATATAAAAAAAGTTCTTCACAATCTTCGGGTTTAACAAAAAAACAGAGATTTAGTAAATTAGTAAGTGGACCGTTTCAGCGAAAAACAAAAACATTATATAAATTTAATATTGTTTATACATTGAATAATTTATTTGAAGAATTTATTGATGATCAAAATACCAATACTTATTTTAATTTTATATTATCATCAAGAGATGATAATAGTTTGGCTTTAATTACAAATGGTATTAATAATATATATTCAAGTATTTTGTCCATTCCTTTAACTTCATTAAATTCCACTATCACTAACAATAATATTAATGTAAATATTACTGAAACGATTACTTTTATTTCTAGAGAAGAAATAGAGCAAATTATTACGGATGTAAGTGGACAAGTATATAATGTAATTCAAACAAATTCAGGTGCATATTATGGTGTAAATACTTCTTATCATTTCACAATGAGTGCAGGATTGACTTTTAACAGCAGTATTTTTAATGTGGGTCCTTGTAAAACAGACTTATTTATTCCTACATTGTCCAGTTCTTCTGATGTTCCTGGACCAATTGTTGAATTGAAATTTGATCCAAATGTGCCATTATATAACTATACGCAAGGTCAAAGTAATGCAATTACTGAAGAAGAGGAACTTAATGAACCATGGACATTTTCCACTTCAAATAATATTGCCATTAGTGGATTTAATGTTGAACAAACATTATTTTCATTAACAATTGGTCCAACTGACAATGATTTTGATACATTTAGTTTTAAAACTCCAATTGGATTTTATATTAAAGGTAATGCTCTAAGCAGTGATCAACAATTGAATGAAGTATTTACAATAAGCAGTATTGATGTAATCGTTTGTTTTGGTAGTACTGTTATTAGTGATTTAACGCCTACAATAATAACAGACAATATAGTTAGTTCTATCGATTTTAATGTAACGGCAACAAATAAGGAAGAGTTTGAAATGGTATATTATTTGGGAGAACTAAGTGTAAATGATTTAAGAATATCCACACAATTTGGCTTTATTTATGATATTAAACTAAAATTTAATGTATTTTCTAGTTTAAACGGTATTTATGAAAATTTACTAATAGGTAATTATTTGAATTTAGAAAACAAAACACTCTCAACTACTGGTATTAGTATTAATAGTACTATTCCTTCAAATATTGTTCAAAATATGGAATCAGAATTTTATCTTGAAAGTCTTTTTTAATTTTGCATATTTGCATTCAAACATATTTGCTGACTTGGAAAAATCTGACCAGACATGCACTTATCTTGTTCAGTTACTTCAACGCATCCACGTTTATTATTATATTCACCTACTAAACACCATCCTTTTTTGCTAGATGAAATTGGATTTTGTATAGGATTTTCAGTAACATCATTTTCAGGCATAGAATAATTTGTATTTAAATAATTATTATCAATATCATCTTCTAAAGTTTGTTCCAACTTTGCTCTTGTATTTGGATTTAAATTATTTTTACTTGCTTTTATCATTAAATTTCCAACATTTTGTACGGTTCCTTCTGCAATATCTAAAGTTACTTTTCCTGTATCAGATACAATATCAGCGGTTTTGTTTAAAACATTACCAGCAGTGTATCCCAATAATGATAATAATTGAGACACAATGGGTTCAAATAAATTTACAATATATTTGATAATATCACTAATCATATCCAATAAATTTATTCCTAAAAATGATAATATTAGTAATACTACTAATACTCCTATCAATACGTTTTTATATGTATCAAAATTTGGCGGTGGGGTCGAAGACATAGTTGAACTGTTATCCATAATAAATATATATTTATGGTAGATACTTTTTTCGTTTATTGTAAAGCATTTTTTTATTTATTTATATAAAATAATGGCGAATTTTAGTTTATTTGAAACATTTTTCTTTATTACTTTAGTAATAACATTTATATTAATACTATTATTAGTATATCATTTCAAACAAAGAATTACAACAATGGAAGAAAGATGCGATAAAATGTTTGATATTATTCAAACCATGTCACAGGAATTAAATAGACAACATGCTCCTATGGGTAATTTTCATTTAAGTCCTCCTCAATTTGTAAAATTAGATAATACGGTAGAAAATGATATGGTGGATGTTATTAATTTCAATGAAGAAAAAATTTATGAAAATACTCAAATGGAAAATTATGTAACTCATGTAGGAAACGAACATATAGAGACAGACGATGATACTGAAAGTGGCGATGATGCAGATGATGAAGAAAGTGTAGAAAGTGTAGAAAGTGTAGAAAGTGAAGACGATGACGAAAGTGTAGAGGATGTAGAAGAATTAAAAATAACAAAAATAGAAGGCGATGAGGTTTCTTTAGAACAAATTGAAAATTCTATTGGTGAAGAAGATAAAATGGAAATTTATAAAAAAATGAGCGTAAATGAATTGAAACAGAAAGTAATTGAAAAGGGACTTTCAACAAATACAGGAAAACTGAAAAAAGGTGATTTACTTAGTTTATTAGAAAACGAATAATATATTTACTATATATAAATGAATTTCAAAATGGAGACAAGTTTTGCACCTTATCAGGAAACTATAGAAAGAAAAGAATTTAGTTATGTTTCTCCCTATGAAAAAGAAAGTAGAGAAACAGTTGTAAAAAATATGATCTCAACAAATCATAAATATAGACAATTTATGATAAGAGGTTCTCAATCAATTAAAGAAATTAATAAAAATAGATATGAAAATGCTTAAAATCAATATAAATCTTATATTATATTTATATTGATATGATTGCCAGTTTTGATATTGGTATAAAAAATATGGCATATTGCATATTTGATATTTGCAATAACATACCACTTGTTATAGATTGGGATGTTGTTAATTTAATGAGTGGTGAAACAATAGAGAAAAAAGTATGTAATCAATGTACAAAAAAAAACAACATATGTGGAAAAAACGCAAAATATGAATTCAAAGATAATTTTTATTGTGAAAAACATGCAAAAATGAGCAGTTTTATGTTGCCAGATAAATCATGTTCTCCACCACAACTAAAAAAACTAAAAAAGGATGATTTAATTAATTTTGCAAATTCTAAATTTATACCTATAGACAGTGATACGAATAAAGATATAATATTAAATAAAATAAATATATTTTTAGAGAACATTTCATTAAAAGTAATAAAAAAGGATAAAACAAAGGCATCAAATATAGATTTAATAACAATCGGAAAAAATATTAAAACAAAATTTGATAAAATCAAAAATATGAATACTTTAGAAAAAGTTATAATAGAGAACCAAATATCACCAATTGCAACACGTATGAAAACGATACAGGGTATGCTCGCTCAATATTTTATTATGAAACATGATAATATAAAAATAGAATTTTTATCGTCTTCTGGAAAACTTAAGGGATTTGAAAAACAAAATATAAATGAAAATTCGGATTATAAGCAACATAAAAAGGACGCAATTTATTATTGTAGACAATTTTTAGAAAAACCAGAATATTGTGAATGGAAATGGGTTTTAGATAATAATAAAAAAGATGATTTAGCGGATTGTTTTTTACAAGGAATGTGGTATTTAAAAAATAAATAATATATTACGCGTAGAACTTAAACATTAATTTTATTATTTTATAATAAAACTGACATGGAAGAAATAACTTTTAGTGAACTAGAGCCAATAAATATTAATTTAGGTGATGAACCAAAAACCAATTTTGGGAGTGGTATTGAACTATTGATGAATGATAAAAAAAAAAGTAGTGAACATGCAACAAGTATTGATGTAAGTGAATTGGATAAATTAGAGGATGATTTGAATGATCTTTCATCAATTAAATTGAATAGTAGTAATTTTCAAGAAAAGCCAATTACATTAAAAACAGACTCCAAAGATGTTTCATTAAATTTAGACGAAAATACTTCCAGAATTGGTAAAGAAACCGTTGAAAGTATAGGTAAAAATACAACTTGGGATGGATTTATGAAAATAAATGAGGTCCCTGAAAATGTATCAAAACCAACCACATCAATGAATGAACGTGATAAAAAAAGAAAAAAAAGATCAATGCTTAAATCAATTGGTGATTGGCAAGAAAAAGGATATGTAAAGAATGATATTCGTTTAGATAATAATTCTACTTTTGAAGAAATAGAAGATGAATATGAAAGTGCATTAGAAGATAAGCGTAAAAGAGATTCAATAAAAATACAGCAGAATTGGTTAATTACATTTATTAATACAATTGAATATGGTAATGCAATGTTTGACCCATTTAATGTTAGTTTAGATGGTTGGGGAGAACAAGTAGGAGAAGATATTGATAGTTATGATGAGATATTTGGAGAACTTCACGAGAAATACAAAGGAGGAAAAATGAGCCCAGAGTTGAGTTTATTATTAAGACTTGGGTTTAGTGCAAGTGTTGTACATTTTAGTAATAGGGCTTTATCAAGTGCTGCTCCTGGATTTAATGATGTAATTAAACAATCGCCAGAATTGATGAGAATGTTTACAAACGCAACAGTGGATTCAATGAAAAATTCATCACCTGGAATGGCATTTGCAGAAGAATTAATGAACACAAAACCAAGTACTAATTTTGGTCCACCGCCCGCGCCAGCTGAAACGCGAAACCAATCTCCTCCACAAAGACCCGGTCAAATGAAATTTACTGAAAATCCAGGTTCAAGACCAGATTTGGCAGTAGGAAGAGGAATGTTTAAAGATACAGGAGTAGAATTGAGTTCACAAAGTAAAGTAAATGAACAACCAGTGAGATCAGCAAGACCAGAAATGTTGGGACCTAATAATACCGATATTGACAATATTTTGTCAGGATTGAAAACAAAACAAGAACCACAAATAAACAATATTGTTGTTGATATTCATGATAAAAGAGATGAAGATTCCATGATTAGTGTAACAAGTTTAACAAATTTGGAAGGAAATACAGCACCAAAGAAAACAAAACGTAGAAATCGATCTGATAAAAAAGTAGTTAGTATGGATATTTAGATATAAAAATAATATTATAATTTAATATAATTATGATATTACCAATAAAATCATTATTAATGAAATATACAATCACTGGTTTAATTGCTCCTCATGGTATGACTGACTATATTCATGCATTTAAAAATAATACATTATTAGAATTAAATGGTCTATATGCATTAACAACCGGATCTTTTGTATTATTGGATCAAATAGATCAATCTGCATTAATAAATATCATATTTATTTTTTCATCCATTTTTCATTTTCAGAGGGACGTTCCTTTAGAAAAAAAACCCCAACGATGTTTTATTATAACAATGTTTTTTCTTTTTTGTTTTTTAGTTAATAATGAATTTTTGCTTTATTATATGAGTGTTGTGCATGTACCAAATCATTATAGAATAAACTGGGATTTAATGAAAAAATTACCATTACAAAGTATTGGATTATTATCTGTTTCGACGTTTTTAATCATGGCTTTGGGACAGCAATTCTATAGTGAAGAGAATATGTTAATGAATGATGTATTGAAAGGAATTGTAGTTAGTCATATTTTGTATGAAGAACTATATATATTTAATGATTAACGTTTTTTCATTTCATTGTCGAAATCTTTCTTTGTTAGTTTGTATCCCCAATGTTGGAGAACCTGACGTATTTTTGGACTAATATTTTCATCATTATATGACCCGTTTTTTTTTTGTATTTGTGTTATTAAAAACTTAAAAAACCTTCCGTTTGTTCCTGCTAAACTTTTCCATCGATTTATTTGTCTTATATCATCGCTTCCTCTTTTACCATTATAAAAATCACAATACCAATGTACCCATCCATATGGATGGCTGGATTTAATCCAGTTTTTACTTTCCCAAAATTCTAATGTTGTTCCTACTTTCACTTTGTATTTATTTTTTTTTATATCATAATCCGGTGATGACAAATCATCTTCTGGTATACCAGACCACCAAGATGATGGATATTTTTTATGTTTATTTTTTAATGTATTATTAGAAAACTTAGATTTAATGGGTCTCCAATATGTACCACCAAATGATCCTAATTTAAACATTTGTCTTGGTGATAAATTTGGTCTAAAATCTGGATAATCATCAAAATATATTTTTCCGCTTCTTTTTTTTACTGTTTTATTGTTTGGCATTTTATATACTATAAGAATATAAAATACATAATTGGGCTCTGCAGGGAATCGAACCCTGGACCTCCTGCACCCAAAGCAGGAATCATACCTCTAGACCACAAAGCCGTATATAATATTATTATATTTAAATATTATAATTTTAACGTAATTATTATTTTTAGAATTAAAATTGAATTGTTTTTTAAAAATATAAGATAAAGTATAACATTAACATGTCAAATTTCCAAGAGATTACAATAAATGAAACATCTAAAATATGGTATCCATCAATAGAAGTAAATAATTTAAAAGAAGGTATTAATTTGGTTCCTTTTTCTGAAAAAACATCAAACGAATATGGAGAATTTATATTTAATATGGACAAAAAAAATACTTGTTTTCAAATTTTAGAACAAGAAGAAGAAGAAGAAGAAGAAGAACAATATCTAATAATTAAAGAAATTAATGAAAGAATTGACAAACTTTATGAAAGCGGTGAATTTGAAAAAAACAAAGGTTCTTTACATGCACAATTATCTGATAATAAATATTGGAATGCTGGTTTAAATATTGTGTATTTCTTCACACATAATGATATTGATCGTGTATGGATTGGCAATTCATCGAGTGATTTAAGATGTCATACTATTTTCAAAGATAGAAAAAGAAATATGATATATGAACTTCATTATGCACATGGTAAATGGGATATATTTCCTTTAAGTGATATTAATAATTATTTGGAAGAATACAAACCTGAATTACTAGAAAACAAACAGTGGATGAAATTAAATGAAAAGTTACCTTATTATGATATGGTACCTCTTGATTGTATAGATAGTGAATAGAAATAATTAGCTAGAATACATAATAAAAATTGAATTATTTTTTACTTTTTTTGTTTATGTTATAAAATTACCAATGATATCATTCTCTCAAATATATAGCAAAGATCAGAAAATTCCAGAATTGGACAGAATATTACCAATAGAATTACATGCAAATATTGGTAAATATTTAGGTTATTCTCGCCATTTTTATATCATTATGCGATTATTAAATAATAGTAAGGTTACTAATGAAATAAAAAGGTATTTGCATAATAACTGTTATCCATATTTTAATAGACTTAAACATGATGATATTAATTATGATATGATTTTTCATCAAATATTATTTGATAATATACATAACTCTGTGGAAATACATAAAATATTACCTTTGTTTTATAAAAAAACACATGAAGAAAAGTTTATTACTTCAAATGAACATATCAAAATAAATGAATTATTAACAACCGGCTATTCATTAGAGACTGAACGTGATAATTCATTTGAAGATGAAGATGAAAACACATTAACCTGTCATGTTTATCATGTATTTAGAATTAATGAGAAACCTATAATATTTCAAGTCACTCACGTTCAAACAATTATTGCTTTGTTAGCACAAGATCTTAATTATTGTTTCAAAAGAAAAGGTGAAACGAAAGAATTATATTTTCAAGCTTATTATAAAAATCCTTCATTAAAAAAAATAAATAAACATAGTATTAAATTGAAATCTAAGTTAAAAAAAAAGTTCGTATTAAAATATAACAATGGTGATGTGTTTTAATATTATTACACCTTTGTACATTTAAAACGCCTATTTTAAGGCAGGTTATTTTTTAGTTTCCGTGTTCTATTATATGCTCCCTTAAATATTTTTTCATATTTTTATTTAGGTTTTATCGTTTATAACCTTTTCTATATTTTATTTTAACTTTTCAAGTAATTCCTCCATCGCAATAGTTTTGAAGAACGAAAGTCAACTATTAAAGTTCTGTATGTATACAATCAATTTTAGCGTTTATAAATTCACATTTATGGTAAATAAAAATATTTTTTTATATTATATGAATTATTGTATAAATAATACACCGCCTTGTTGCGACAGTTCTGAAGATGGGACCGATTGTCATTTTTTGCAAGAAACAATAAGGAGTGAAAATAAATACTACATGATGAATGAGGAGCATCAAGCATATAAGGATTATGAATATGATATATATTACAGTGTGAAGTATGATAATAATAAATATAGACGTGATATGAATGTAGAAGGAATAAGAAACGGATTATTACTTTATAAAATGCGCATGCAATGGATGCATAAATACATACGCCCAGATTGTTATACATGTGATAACTCTTCACGTGATCACGAGGGTAATTGTAATGCGCTTTGGAATGCTTTAAGATATAGTCTTTATACCGCTTTTCGAAATAATACAATTGATTCTAGAGATTTAGATTTAAGTGATTATAATCATCAAAACTATTTGTCTTTGAATGATGTAGATGACATATTAATAGACATGCAACCATACCAAGAGGTTATAGATGATACAGTGAATGATATGATAAAGTGGAAAAGAGATGATAGAGTGAGCTCAACAAAATTCCAAGTTCGGAAAACAAGACCACCGCCACGCCCACGCGAGTGGCCATCAGATAATAATAATGATGATAATAATGATGATAATAATAATGATGATGGAGATGATGGTGATGATGATTATGATGATGATGAAGAAGAAGATGATGATGATGATGCTGAATATTATGATGATGATGATCAAATGGATGATGATGGTCAAATGGATAATAATAATTATGGGGGAGGATCAATAAAAAAAGGGACACGACGCGGAGGAAAAACAAGATGTGTTAAAAAACACAATTGTAAAAATAAAACTAAGAGAAAAACAAGATGTGTTAAAAAACACAATTGTAAAAATAAAACTAAGAGAAAAACAAGATGTGTTAAAAAACACAAAAAATAAAATAAACAATCCACATTGAAATCTAAGTTAAAAAGTTAGTATTAAAATATAATAATGGTGATGTGTTTTAATATTATTAAAATAATATTAAAAATAAATAATACTTATTGTTTTTTTATTGTATACAGTTTATTTTCGGTTTGTTTTTCTTTTCTTTGTTTTTCTTTTCTTTGTTTTTCTGCGAATTGTTTTTCTGCGGCTTGTTTGTTGTCTTCTTCCATTAAATCACCTATCGCATTAAAATTTACATATTGCATATCATCTTCATTATATTTTTTGTTTAGATTGCTCATTATATATATTTATTAGAAAGAAATCCAAATAGTAGATATTAGAATTATTCTATATATTTATTTTTTACATCATATAAATTCCATATTTCTGGATATTTATCATCTATTAATTTTAAAATTTCATCACACTTTAATATTTTTTCTTCTTTTAATTTTGTACTACAATCCTGCATTAATGGTTTAGTTTTTAATATTATTTCACGAGCATGATCATTTGCCATTATTAATAATTTATTTACTTCTTGATCAATTAAATATTTGGAATGATCACTCATGTCAGGATATATATTTTGTTTACCCATTCCATAATTAATAATCATGTTTTTTGCTAACTCGAATGCTTGTTCTAAATCTTGACGAGCACCCGTTGTAACTGAATACCCGAAGAATATTTCTTCTGCTATTCTACCTGATAACAAAACCATCAAATGATTAAATAATCCTGTCTTTGTATAAATATTACTATCTTCATCATTTCTCTCAAAAATAGTATAACCGGGTGTTTTTGGTGACCATAAATTCAATACAATCTTCGATAGTTTTGCATGATCATGACACAAAAACCCCACAATCGCATGACCAATTTCATGCATGACTATTCTATCAATAATATCATCGCTAAATTTACTTTCTTTACTTTGCCATCCTGCATAAATACGATTTAATATATATTCCATATCATCTGGTTTTATTATTTCTCTCTTTTCTCGCAATGCTTTCAACATTGCTTCATTTAATAAATTTTCTATTTGAGCACCTGAAAATCCACCGGTAGTTTCAATTAAATCGTCTATTGATATTGTTACATCCATTGGTTTTCCTTTTGAATGTATTTCAATAATAGCCTTACGTGTTTCGCTATCGGGACTTCCAAAATATATATTCTTATCAATTCTACCTGGACGAGTTAATGCAGAATCTAATAAATCTACGCGATTTGTTGCACCAATGACAAAAACCCCATTACTTTCTTTAAACCCATCTAAACATACTAATAATTGATTTAAGGTTTGATCTTTTTCGGAATTAGATGTATCATCGGTTCCGCGTGCACGTCCAAGTGCATCAATTTCATCAATAAATACAATACATGGTTTATTTTCACTTGCAATCTTAAATAATTCACGTAGACGAGACGCACCTACACCAACATATTTTTCAGCAAATTCACTTCCAGAAACTGGTATAAATGAAATATTTAACTCTCCGCAATATCCTTTTGCTAATAAAGTTTTTCCATTACCTGGTGGTCCTTCAAAAATAATACCTTTTGGTGTTCTCACATTAAACTTTTGATATTTTGAAAAATTTAGTAAAATATCGGATATTTGCATAAGCTCATCCTTTATTTTTTGATATCCACCTACATCATTAAATTTTGTTTTCATTGAATGATAAATTTGAAAATCTCCTTTTGTTTCAATATCCTCATTTGTATGTGCACGTTTGTTATCAGAACCTTGAATAGGTTGACTTGAAATAATAATACGTGGTCCTCTATAGCGAAACACACCCTGTTCATCTACATATCCAGTTGGATTAAGATTACGCCGATTGTCATCAATTGTATATTTATTATCATTTTCGTCTTGTATATTTTCGTCTCTTTCATCTTCATTTATTTGCTGTTTATAGGATTTTATAAATTCATTATTTATATTTTCTAATACTTTTGTTATATTCACTTCCGAAACTTCTTTATTAATTATAGATATTTCTTCACTGGTGGTTTCATTATTTAAATGTTTTGCATAAATTCTATTTCGCATATAGGGGTTGTACCGACTATTTTTTAAATAAAAAATACGTTCTAACTTTTCTATATTTTTTTTATCTAGATGGTTTGGGTCGAACATCATCTTTGGTATTCTGTTATATGATACACATCTTTCAAATAAATAAAAAAATAAAAAAATAACGCACAATCGCATTTTATAATATACAAAATAATTGTCTATATTCTTTTATAAAAAAATCGATTTAAAGTTTTAAGATGAAAGGGTGTATATGCAAAATCCTATTATATTTATTTTTGATAATATAAAACATAGTTGTATATTGTTGTTTATTTCTTTTATAAAATGGTTGAATATTTATAAAATGAATACTCATAATTTTTTTGATAAATATTATAATGAATATCCTATAATAAAAACATCATTTCAAAGTTATGAAAATTGCAAATATGAGATAGATAAATTAATATATGATTATAAAATTGAAAATCCTAGGTTATGGTGTTCTATTATAAGCATTAATAATAATGTATTAAAAGAAAATACAATTAAATTAGAGGAGAATTATTTACAAGAAGATACTATAAATAAATTTATTAGTTTAATGCAAAATACAAATAATGATGAAATTAATAAAAATAGTATTATAATTGCAAAAACAGAAAATATGCGCATTTGTAAAAAATTATCTGATATTCATTTGACGAATGAAAATACTCAAAAATATTTTTTATCTATTGAATATAGACATCCCAAAATGAACGATCCAATTGAAATACATTTATTACCTGAATATTATATTACTAATAATGAAATTCTTTCATCTGAATTTGTATTAAGATATCTTGAATATCAAAAACAACCATTTGTTTTTGATAAGGATTATTCTTTGAATATTATGGATTATAAATTAAATATGATTACTTTAAAAAATAACGAATTTATTCAATTATTAAATAATAATTATTTAATAAAATAAATTATACGTAATTTAGTAATTATAACAATATAAAGATTAAATAATGATTTTATTTAAGAGTAAATGAAATCCCAAAATTCACATCACGAACTATCAAATACATGGGATTTGTATTATCATTCACCAAATGATACAAATTGGAAATTATCTAGCTATAAAAGTATTATGAAAGATATAAGTAGCGTAGAAGAGGTTTTAGCTTTAAATGAAAAAATAAATGATCAAGTTGTTAAACATTCTATGTTATTTTTAATGCGTTCAGGAATTAGTCCGCTTTGGGAAGATCCTAGAAATAGAAATGGCGGATGCTTTTCATTTAAAGTAATTAACAAACAAGTAAATGAAATATGGAAAAAATTATTTTATTCTATTTGTGGTGAATCGTTGTGTATTAACAATGATAATAATAAATATGTCAATGGTATTACAATCTCACCAAAAAAACATTTTTGTATAGTTAAAATATGGTTTGCAAATTGTGAATTACAAAATCCAAATATACTAATAGATATTGATAATTTACAAAAACAAGGTTGTTTATTTAAAAAACATGAACCTGAATTTTGAACAATTACAATAAATGTTTATAAATTTAATTTATAATCATTTATAATAAATTTTAGTGGATAACTATTTAATATTGACAACCATAAAATAAAATCCCATCTATACCACACGTCTATAAAATTTACATTAAAATATCTACAATATATGGTGGTAGATAATATTGATGTAGTTGTTATTACTAATAAAAAATCTAGACAACCTATTTTTTTATTCATATTATAATATGCATATCTATATTTTTTTATTAAAATTATTATTAATACCTAAATATGCTAGGAATATACCAAAGAAATTTTTTGAGAAGATATCCAATATATTGTAACTAATGTTTTTCCATAAATATGGCATTAATGCAGAAATACCATACAATCCCCAAATTCCGGAAAAAATAAAAAATAATATGGATCCATTTTTTGTATATTTTGCATATTTATCATAAATATAATAAAAATATATTAAAAACGGTACAAAACCATATAATACCGCTTGTGTATTTGGTATTATATTCAGTTCTCCTAAAAACCCAAATAATAACATAAGTAAATTCAAAAATAATATAATATTTAAATTATATCCGTGTTTTAAAATACAATGTTTAATATATGCAAATGTACTTTCTTCTTGAATTTCCGGTACGGTTTCACCATTTCGTAAATAATCTAAATATACAATCAATATAAATAACATACTTGGTGTTGTAATTATCCAATCGTAGTATCTTTTGGGAGTGATATCAACATTATTTGTAAAATAACTAAATAACCATAAATAAAAAATAAATTCTATTATTTGTACAAATAATTCTATTGCTAATAAACCTTTTATTAATAACATATCACCTTCATAATTTAATGATAATGCATATCCATCTATTAATCCAGTTAATATTTGTGCAAATAATGATAGTTTTACGGTTGTATATAATAATTGTTTTGTTGCGATTTGTGTCATATATATATATTTAATAATATTTAAACCATTGAATATTTAAAATGGGCGAGTTTCATTAATTCAATTATCATACAAATAAATTATACTTCTAGCTACTTACACGCTCTCTAACTCATCCCATAGTCTACAAAGTTGATTTGCATAAACAACCTCATTACCTGTCCATCCCGCTAAAATGGCGCCTCTATAAGTTGTCTCAGGTAAGATGGTGTTGTCATAACCCGCAGTTTGTACCATATATGTGTTCAACCTTGGGTTGATTTCCATTCGGTATTTGTCTACACATTTGTGTATGTCTATGTACAAACTTCCTCCGTATTTATTGCCCCATACAAACCCTTGACTTTTGATCTCTGGATCATTTCCGTATAACCCACCGTGTCCCACTTGCATATCCGAATAACAAAACCAATGATCGAATTTATAGGAGGACGGGGTCTGGAAAGCCATTTTGAAGAACAACCATACACCATTTTCGGTGCCTCCACCTACTTCTCCTCCTAGCGCGTTGATTTCGGAGTATTGTTCCAACAGGGGTCTTGATTTATCGACTTCGTATAGTTTTAGATAGTCGCCGAAAATCCCCACAACTCCACGTCCAGTTGCACGATACGCAGTTAGTAATCCGGATAGATTTCCTATATTTGCAACGGTTTGGGTTCCATATGCAGAACTAATAGTTCCATGAGCACTGCCACTATTATCACATAAAGATATTACATCTCCTTCTAACTCAGGATAATTTTCGATTGACATTTGTAAACACTTTTCTAAATATTCCACGATAATATCTCTATATTCGATCGAGACAACAACTGGAACCCTAGTCTTCTGCATCTTCTTGTTGGTTGGTTGTTCTTCAATATTACTTTCTTCATCTTCCGCGGTTACGGCAATTATTGCGGACTGGTCAAACATCTTTCTCATTTGCTCATATGCAGTTATATAACGGAACGGAAACTGCTTTCCACCTTTTACACCAGATAACAACATTTCAAGGTACCTTGTCATGTTTTCCATTCCTGGATCAGAACCTGCAAATCCTCGAATATTTCGCAATGCCGCCATATGAGGCATATGCCACTCCATTGCTTCAAGTGTTTCTAACCAATTCTTTCCCAAAGAACGATGTGTTTCCCATTTAATGTCCTTGTCATCTAATTCAAGACGACCGTCACTCATTAAACTCCGTAAACTGTCGTTTTTCTTTAAAGTTGATTTTGAAGGATGAGCTAAACGAACCATACTGATCGTTTCTTTACGATATTTTTCTTGTTGATATGCACTCAAGTTATTCAATCGATCTTCATATGCACGTTTGATAAAACTAGGGAACTTACTTTTACTACCAAATAATGCTTTCCAAGCATCTAAACAAGCAATCGCATCACCTGGAAGTAACCAGCATTTCACCAAGATATCACGAAACAACTTTGGGTTATTCTCATTAAATTCAACACGCTGTGGATGAGCTGCTGCAACTGCAAGAATTTGTGCAGTAGATCTACGCATGAAAAACACATTGCGACATTGCACCGCCAATTCAAGCGTTTTACCAAAGTCAAAATCTAATGCTGAATTCACTGCATTGTAAAACGTTGTATTTCGTGAAACACCCATATCGGTTGGTACTAAAAGATGATCTTTCAATTCTTTAAAAACATTATCTCTTTTTTTACTTGTTTTAAAATCTTCTATGTATGCTTCATCTCTTTCTATTGGTTGATAGTATGTAGGTTCTCCAAGAAAACTTGAAAAAGCAACCATTTTTAAACGGTTCAAAGGATTAAACAGTTTAAAGCTCTTTTCACCCATAAAGTTTGTCATTTCGTTAGTAGTAGTCATAATAATAAATATATTTTGTAATTATATTGAAAATATTCATTTTATATTCAATTTTTATTTTTTTATTTAATTTTTATTTTTTTATTATTAATATAATAAAAAAATCATTAAAAAATATTTATAGTATTTTATAACCCCATTAAAGGGGTTTATCGGATCAAAATTAGTCGATGTAATCAATATAACCGCTTCCACCTGCAGAATGGAGATATTTTATATTGATTGGAAAAACCGAAGTTTTTCATAAGTTTTCCTCTTTAGAGGAACTGCATAAAGCAGTTATTTTCGATGAATTCAATATAACCGCTTCTACTATATAATAATAAGTTTGAGATGTCTAAACATCTTGAAATAGTAGAGATATTTTATATTGAGGCACAAGAGATGTTATTAGTTGATTTTAGTTTTAAAATTCGATGTAATCAACTAATCCGCTTCTTGTAATATATTTCCCAATCTGGGAATCGAACCCAGCTCTCAGCCTTGAAAGGGCCATATCCTAACCGATAGACTAATTGGGATTTATGTGTATAAATATATTTTTAATACACCATTCAATTTTCATTTTATCATTACCTTCACACTATAACAAAACATTATTTTTTTATATTGTTTTATATAATATTTATATTTATGAACTAGGTAATCCTGCTAAACATAATTTCATAGATCCTAAACTAGCAACATCATATTTTACAATTAATGGTAAATCATTTCCAATATATATTTCTAAATTAGAACATAATGGTGTACATTTAATAAAATGACTTAAACTTTTTAATGAAAATTCTCCCTGAACAACAACTGACGCTTCTGGTTTATTAATAAATCCCATATTTCCTGCTGATTCAGTCCTAAAAATTCTTGAACTTGCAAAATTTCCTTCACAATAAAATATCAAATCACTTCCTACTGATTTTATTTCTAAACGATCCGAAATTCCACTCATATCTCTAATAATTTTCTGAAAATCAGTTGTTGGCATATTAATAATAGTACTATATTCAACATCAGGTATTTGCAATTCTTCCGTATCCGGTTCAATCAATCTTAATTTTTGACTATAAAACTGTTTGATATCACCATTCTCATATTGTAATCCTAAATATGATACTACTCCATCATGATAATCCGTTTTATCAATATAAATTGACAATGTGTCATCATTTGACATTGTTGAAATAACCTTAAATAAATGTAATGTATTTGCACAAACAACAATTTTATCCGGATCGCATCTAAATTGCTCAAATTTACTTGCATGTAAAATTACATTCACTAATATTGTATGAGTTTTATCAAAATTAATAATTCTCATACCTTGTTTTGTAAATGTTATTGTTGAATCTGTTAATACATCTTTTAGAGCTGTTATCATATTTCTAATAGGTGAAACTTGAACACTTTTAATTTCTAAAACGCGTTCATTACTCATGTTAAATATAATAATATATTACCATTTTCGTTTATATTCATTTTTTTATAAATATAAACGCACCAATTAATTATAATTTTCTATATTGTGTTGTATTATTCATTAAACATTCTTCATATTTTTCCTTTAATATTTTACAAAAATCATTATTTGATGGTGAGCCTTCTTGATTTCTTGGTAAATCATTTAATTCTATACATTCTTTTAATTGACCCTTCAATGTTTTACAGTAATCATCATTTATTCTATTTGATGGTGAAAAAATATTCTTATTTGTACCAAATATAATATCAATTGCTCTATGACCAAGTGCACTTCCTGTACCTAATGATATACCATCCATAAATGTTATTCCTAATGATGATGTATTATTTTCCATTTTATTTTCATTTCTCGCCGGTGGTGGATTTCTTTTCAAAGGTTTTCTATGATTTTTCATTATAATATATTGAGCCTTTTTTTTATATTGTATATATAAACCTTTTTTTTATTTTTTTTAATATAATTATTCCAAATGTTTTTATTATGTAAAATACTATTTGGTTCTGAATAAACATGACCGTGATTATTTTTTTTATAAATTATATAATTCAAATAAGATTTTTTTTTAAGTGATATAGAATTCACACTATATATATTATAATATTCAATACATGCTTTCATCATTGAAACCATTATATTGTGAATAAAATATGAATTCATTTCTTGCATACATTCGTTGTAATGGATTTTATATGTATTATCATATTGATATATGACTGTCCATAACTCTGGTGGAAAATATACACGTTTCATTAAATTAATTTCTATACAATAAAAAAATTTATTTATAAATTATTCAATTTTTCATTTTATTAAGATTATAGATTAGCGTTATCCGTTTTGTTCATATCAATATCATATTCTTCAGTAGGATTGTTATATTTTTGTACACAATTTGTACCAATTAATCTGCTATAATATTTACGTTGCTTATCAAGATATATATTATGCCATCCAACATAATTTAATATAATATTTTGTAGTTCAGGTATGTAGAGAGTTTTATGTTGATCAAGTATATTCTTATATATTTTTCTAAGAATAATAATTCTTCTTATATAATTTATTTTATGAAGAGAACTACCATTGCACATCCAATACACTTGTTTAAAATAAATTAAATTTTTTGATAAATTTAATTTAATAACAGTATTTTCTGGTTCTTTTTTACTCCAAAAGTTCTCATCGTTGACTTCATCAATATTATATTCTTTGTCCTTTATAAAATTAATATTTTGAATGTGATCTGTATCCATAATAAAATTAGTAAATTAGTAAATAAAATTAAAATGTTTATTATTTATTCAATTTTTTTGTTTTATTTTTACCACAAGTTCTCCCAAGTTTTTTACATTGTTTTTTTGCCAATTTTAATGCTTTACTATTTGATTGACAACCTTCTTCTAGTATATTATAATCTATAGTTGATGCATTTCCACCAGTTAATGAACTCGCTAAACGAGCAACCCCCCACGAATGAGCGGTTTGATTAGGTCGACTTCCAGAACTATAATAGGCGCCTTGTCCTTTTTCTATTATCTTATTCAAAGCACCTGGAGAACATTTTGTTTTTTTTGCTAATTCCGGTATAGACATATTTTTAACACCATATATTTTTTCAACATGTTGTAAATGTCTACTTTTTTTCGATTTAAATGATTTCACTTTTGGACGTTTATAAAATTCCCCCTTTTTGTATAACTTCCTAGATTTTGCCAAATTTTTCTTTTGTTTTTTTTGATCTTTCTTTGTTAAATGTTTTGGTGCATATCTTTCAGGTAATCTTTCTTTTTTATTTAAAAAAAACTTTATTGGATCCATTTAATATATATTCATAAAAAAATTATATATATATTAAATTATCTAACTACTTCTACTACTTAAATGTACATAGCTAACATACTCTGACTTAATCCATCTTCAGTTTTAATTAATATATCAACATGTTCTTTAGTCACTGTGAAAGGGAACTCTACTTTTAATTTAATCTCATTGGAAATCATGGTATTGTCTGGTTTTACTAATCTAAATAAATTCAATTTCGTATGAATTATTTCTAAACATCGCTTCAAATTACGAACTCCTTCTTCTCCCTTTGTAATTCCTCGTGTAGTAATTATATGCTCAATTGTTATATCCGGTATTATAATTTCTCCTTCTTTAAATCCGACTTGATCACGAATTTTAGGCAATAAATAATTATTTGAAATTATGATTTTCTGCTTTGTATCATACCCCTTTGTTTGAATACGATACATTCTATCTTTCAAAATTGGATTAATCTTACTTTCATCATTATAACTAAATATGAATAGACATTTACTTAAATCAAAATCAACATCTGAAAAATATTTATCATGAAATGCACTATTTTGTGTGGTATCTGTCAAATGTGTCAATATTCCAATAATTTCTTCACCCTTTGGAGTGTCACTTATTTTATCCAACTCATCAAAATATATTACTGGGTTCATCGATTTGGAATCCATCAAAATCTGCACAATCTTACCCCATGTACTACCTTCATATGTATAAGAATGCCCTTCTAAGAAACTACTGTCACTTGCTCCACCTAATGCAATAAAGGAAAATTCACGACCAAGAATTTTACTAATTCCATCCTTAATCAAAGATGTCTTTCCTGTACCAGGTGGACCCTTGATTGCAATTGCAGTTCCTAATGCTAAAGGGTTAGATATCCATTGACCAATCATTTGCAAAATTTGCATTTTTGCATCAGTTAGTCCATAAACACATGTATCTAATGTTTGCATAGCATTATCCATAAAAGAATTACATTCTTCTATACCATTTTCCATTTTAATATCCAGTTCTTTGTATTTACCAAACGGAATTCGCATAAATGCATCAACCCAATTCTTGATTTTATAATATTCGTTGTCGCTTGGGTCCATTGATTTTAATACATTCAACTTTTGCATTACAGATCCTTTATACTTTGTTGGAATTTGCGAATCTAATAAAGAAACTCTATATGGAACATTCACTTTAATATGATCGTTGATTTCTTTTAAATCATTCATAATTTTCAATTGCTCCTTATTTGATAATTTCTTTTTAAAATATTCCATTTCGTTTGTTATTTTCTGTTTATGCGAATTAATCAATTTATGATAATTTTTCACATTTCGATTACGTGTTTTTTTAACTAATTTCTTTATATTATCTTTGCATTCATTTAGAGATTTCAACAAAGTTTTACTCTTTGGTTTTTCATGAAGTTTATTTGTGAAATATGTTTTCATGTCCACTAAATCATTATATTCACTTTCAAATTGTTTGCTTATAGTGTGTATTTCAGCACTTTCTTCGCTATCTTTTGTTGTATTTTTCTTCTTTCTGCTCTTTTTCTTCTTTTCTTTCTTTTCATCTTCAATCTTTTTTAGTTCTTCCGGTAATTCACTTGTTTGGTATGACTCCTTCATAAAAGTTTTTTCATCTTCACTATCACATTCTTCATGTTCGTCTTCAATTAATTCTTCACTTTCGTCATCACCGCCTCCAATACCAAATACAATATTAATTGCATTTCCTTCGTCTTCTTCTCCTCTCATATATTCTTCATATTCTTCATCACTTTCACTGGTCTCCTTACGACGGTTCTTCTTTTTTTTATTTTTTATTCTTTTAGAATTACGTGTACGTTCTTTCGTATATTTTGATGGAAATATTTTAGAAACAATTTTTCTAATTTGATCTTCATCTAAATCCTCCTCTTCTTTATGTTTACGTTTTTTTGGTTTATAAGAAGATGCGTCACTGTCTTCTTCTTCTGAACAACTTTCTTCTTCTGATGAACTTTCTTCTTCTGAAGAACTTTCTTCTTCACTATCTTCAGTTGACCATTCTTCTTCAGAATACGTATCACTACTACCCAAACTTTCTTCGTCTGAGGAACTTTCTTCCTTTTTTCTGTTATTTCTTTTAATACGAGAAGATTTGTCGTTATTGCGTGGCATAATTATGTTAAATAGTAAAATTTATATTGTTTTTTAATAGTTTATTTTTTGATTCAATTTTTTAGAAATGAAAAAAAAATTGAATGAATTAATATTAATATAAATAAATAATATAATAGTATATAGTCATGTCACAATCAACTGTCGCATCTAAAATAATTGGTATTCAATTTAGTATACTTTCTCCAGATGAAATTCGAAAGAATTCAGTTGTTGAAGTAACTAGTCGTGATACTTATATAAATAATAAACCAGTAATTGGAGGATTATTTGATCCTAGAATGGGACCATTAGAACCTGGTACTATTTGTCCTACAGATGGTTATACATATATTGAAACACCGGGTTATTTTGGACATATTGAATTAGCAAAACCAGTATTATTTATTCAACATTTGAAAGAAATAGTAAAAATATTAAAATCAGTTTGTTTTAAATGTAGTAAATTATTGATAAATAAATCAAATTATAATTATTTATTAGAAGAAAGTAATGAAAAAAGATGGGACACATTATGGAGACTATGTGATAAAATTGAAAGATGTGGTGAAAAAACAGATGATGGTTGTGGATGTAAACAACCTCATAAAATACATGTTCATGAAATGGCTACTATTATTGGCGAATGGAAAGATGTTTCAGATAGTGGATCCGGCGGAAAAGTAACCTCACATATTACACCAGAAATGATTTTAAAGATATTTAAAAGGATTAGTGATGAAGATGTTCATTTTATGGGGTTTAGTCCAATTTGGTCTAGACCCGATTGGATGATATGTCAAGTTTTACCAGTACCTCCTCCGGCAGTAAGGCCTTCAGTTAAACACGATGCACAACAAAGAAGTGAAGATGATTTAACACATATTTATAGTAATATTATACGTACAAACAAGGATTTACAAGAAAAAATTCAATCTAATGCAAATGTCAATGTAATTGATAGTCTTAGTCGATTATTACAATATTTTATTGCTATGATTGTAAATAATAAAACAAAAGGTGCTGCGCCATTAGCACAGCGTTCAGGTAGACCGTTTCAATGTATTATGAGTAGATTAAATAGTAAAAATGGTCGCATTAGAGGTAATTTAATGGGAAAACGTGTTGATTTTAGTGCACGTTCCGTAATTACAGGTGATCCAAATTTATCTATTCGTCAATTGGGTGTACCTTTAAAAATTGCAAAAAATATAACAAAACCAGTAAAAGTAAATGATTTGAACAAAGAATATTTATTAAGATTGGTTCAAAATGGTCCAGATGGTGGACCTAATGGAGAACCTGGTGCAAAAATAATAGAAAAAAATGGTCAAAGTATTGGTTTAAGATATGTTGATAAAAAATCAATTGTATTGAATAACGGCGATATTGTCCATAGACATATGATGGACGGAGATGCGGTTTTATTTAACAGACAACCTTCATTACATAGAATGTCTATGATGTGTCATATTGTTAAAGTTATGCCAAAAGGTGATACATTCCGAATGAATGTTGCAGATACAAAGCCTTATAATGCGGATTTTGATGGTGATGAGATGAATATGCATATGCCACAAAATGTATTAGCCGAAACTGAATTAAAACATTTGGCTGCAATTCCTTATCAAATCGTAAGTCCTGCATCTAATTCGCCCATTGTTGGTATTTATCAGGATTCCATGTTGGGTTCATTTAGATTTACAAGGCCGAATATTAAATTTTCACCAAGAGATGCAATGAATTTGCTAATGATGTTTAAAAATGTTGATATTGATTTATTTAATAAATGTTTAAAGAATAATGGTTCAAAAGAGTTAAAAAGTTTTGATTTATTATCACAAATTTTAGCTCCTATTACATTGAATTATAAGACAAAATTATTTCCTGAAGACAATAGTGAAGATTATAGTACATCCAACAATGTTTTGGAAATAAGAGGTGGTAAATATATTCGTGGTCAAATAGATAAAGGTGTTTTACATTCAACCACAAAGGGTGTATTACATAGAGTATTCAATGACTATGGTCATATGGCATGTGCAGATTTTATTGATGATTTACAAAATATTATTACTGAATATATGAAAACAAGTGCATTTAGTGTTGGTATAAGTGATCTTATTGCAGATGAAACAACTAATCAAAAAATTATTCAATCTATTACAAAGCAAAAAATGGAAGTGAATTCTATTATTGAAAAAGTGCATTTGGGTACTTTTGAAAATAATACAGCACAAAGTAATATAGAAGAATTTGAATTGCAAGTAAATAGAATTCTTAATACTGCAATGACAGAAACCGGTAAAATTGCAAGAAATAGTTTGAATAAGGACAATCGATTTCTCATGATTGTTAATTCTGGTTCTAAAGGTAGTATGTTAAACATTTCTCAGATGGTTTCAGGATTAGGTCAACAAAATGTTGATGGTCGTCGTATTCCTTATGGATTTGATAATAGAACACTTCCTCATTTTAATAAATTTGACGATACACCAAATGCGCGTGGATTTGTAGAAAATTCATATATTTCTGGATTAAATGCACATGAATTATTCTTCCATGCTATGGGTGGTCGTATTGGCTTGATTGATACTGCTGTTAAAACCTCACAAACTGGTTATATTCAACGTAGATTGATTAAAGGTTTAGAAGATTTAAAAGTAGAATATGATATGACTATTAGGAACAATAAAGGTAAAATCGTTCAATTTACATATGGTGATGATTCTATTAATACAACTCGCGTAGAAGATCAATTTGTTCCTCTTACTGGAATGAGTTTGGAAGATATTTATATGCATTATGATATTGTAGGAAATGAAGAAAAAGACAAAGATTTATTAGCAATCTATTCGAAAGGTACAGCAACAAGAGTACGTAAACAGCGTGATAGTGTAAAAAAGAAATCGAAAGAATATATTGAATATATGATTGAAAAAAGAAATGAAATTGTTGGAAAGGTTTTCAAAAATAAAAATGATAATAAAATTAAATTACCGGTTTCGTTTCCAAATAATGTTGCAAATATTCAAAGTCAATTGAGTTTGAATTCCAATTCGATTGTTGATATTACACCATTTGAAGCGTTTGAATTAATAGAAGAGTATTATAGTAAATTAGAAATAAATGAATTAATGAAACCGACTGATTTATTTAAAGTTATGTATTATTATTATTTATCTCCTAGAGATTTGCTTGTAAATAAAAGATTTCATCGCAAAGCATTAATTATATTGTTAGAAAATATTTCATTGAAGTATAAACAATCCATTGTTCATCCCGGAGAAATGGTTGGTATTATTGCAGGTCAATCTATTGGTGAACCCACTACACAGATGACTTTGAATACATTTCATCATGCGGGTGTTGGTAGTAAATCAAATGTAACCCGTGGTGTACCACGTATTGAGGAATTATTGAGATTAACAAAAAATCCAAAAAATCCTTCCTTAACTATTCATTTGAAAGCCATGGAACAACACGATAAGGAAAAGGCTATTAAATATTCAAATATGATTGAATACACGAAATTAATAGATCTTGTAAATAGTGTACAAATTTACTTTGACCCGATGGATAAAACCACTTTTATAGAAAATGATAAATTATTATTACAGCAATTTTATGAATTTGAAAATTTATTAGAAGAATGTAAAGTTAAAGGTAATACAGAAAAGACATTTTCCAAATGGATGATACGTATGGAAATTATACCTGAAAAATTATTGGATAAAAATATTACTATGGATGATATTCATTTTGCATTGAAAAACAGTTCATATGGTGATAATATTCATTGTGTATATAATGACTATAATAGTGATAAATTAGTTTTTAGAATTAAAGTTTCTACTGCTTCTTTGAACAAGAAAAAATCATTAGATCAATCTGATGAAATTTATTTGTTAAAAGATTTTCAAGATGCATTATTACATAATATTGTATTGCGTGGATTATCAAATATTAAAAACATTACTCCTAGAAAATTACCAAATATGCTTGTTAAAGAAGAAGGTAAATATGTGAAAAAAGACACATGGGTTATTGATACAGTTGGAACAAATTTAATGGATGCATTAGCTTTAGATTTTATTGATTATAAAAAGACATTCTCCAATGATATTAGAGAAGTGCATAAGGTTCTTGGTATTGAAGCTGCTAAACAAGTATTATTTAATGAAATTACAGAAGTAATGGAATTTGCGGATTCATATATTAATTATCATCATTTGAATTTATTGTGTGACAGAATGTGTATGTGTACAGAATTAATACCAATTTTCCGTTCAGGTCTTTTAAATGACGACATTGGTACTATTGCAAAAGCTACATTTGAAGTCCACACAGAAGTATTATTAAATGCAGCAAGGCATGCAGATTTTGATCATATGCGCGGTGTGTCAGCGAGTGTTATGTGCGGTCAATATGGTAATTATGGTACTGGTATATTCAATGTTTTATTAGATTTGGAACAAATGCAAGAATTAAAGGACACGGTAATCACTGCAAAGTCCAATGTAGAAAATATGTTCGATAACCTTAATGCAATTCATGATCCTGGATGTACAACAGAAGACATTGTTATTCATAATAATATTACAAATTTGAAACCAAACCAAGAAATAGTTTGTAATGATGATTACAATATGGGATTTTAAATATTCACTGGTATAAACATAAAAAAATAAATTATATAAATTATTTTTTTATATTTCGTCTTTATTAGAATATGCTTGACTATATCTTATATCAGGTTGAGCGATCTCGTAAGAAATCTTTTGTTCTATTTCACCGCTATTAAATAACTTTAATTGATTAAAATAATCACTTTTTACAAACGAATCTATTAATAATATTTCATTATTATCCACCTTATATTCCAAATTTGTTAAATTCAAATATTTATTTGGCTCTAATATAAACGATCGAATGCGCGGAAAACGTAGCAATTCATCTGATAAACGTGTATAATATAATATTTCATTATACAATCTATCATTTGTTAAATTCTTTTTAGGTACAACCAACATGCATTTATCATTATGTTTTTTACAACTTTTATTATTACAATCATTAAAACACGTTGTTATATCCGATACTAATATTTCTTCTTCAATATCATCAAATACTATATATTTTTTTCCCAAATCTTGCAATATATAATATATTTTTTTAATATTGTTCTCATAAATACTTTCTACTTCACTTAATACTTTTAAAATATTTATTTTTGTATTTCTATAAACCGGGTTTGTCATCAATATACGAATAGTTGTTCTGAAAATATTATAATATTGACTTTCTAATAATATTGATTTTGTTATTCCAATACGCTCACTGTCGATTTCATTAAAAGATGTATTTATATCTGCGTCAATATAATCACTTGAATATGTTATTTCCAAATCATCTTCTATTCCATCTTCCGGTTTAGATAATTTAATATATTGATTTGTTTCCGTTAATATTCCAATTGTATTTCCACCGTCCAATACCTTTTTTATAGGTAAACATCTTATCTCTTTTTTTGTTTTTTTATATATCTCATTTAATCCATTTATTGTGTTTTCGTAACTATTCCATAACATAGGATCTTCCAACGATGCTATATCATATTTATATTGCGAGGATGGAAAACATGGCAAAAATATATTTGATTTACTAGTTGTTATAAGTACTCCTATTATTTTTGCTTGATAATTCATTACTTCATATTCTATTTTTATATCATACTTTTCCAATATTTCAATTGTTTCTATTAAACTTTTTGGTTTTTCAAATAAATAATTACTAGGTAAACTTTTTTTTGGAGAACAGAACTTATTATATCTTGTTTTAATGTTATTTAATACATATTTTATACTTTTATTTTTTGAACTATTATAAAATAATTTTTCATATTTAATACCTTTGCTTGTATTTTCATATAAATAAACTGGCTCATAGTATTCATTCTGTTTTAATAAAATAAATGTTCCTTTCTCTTGATAAAACATATGTCTTTGATAAGGATTTGTTGGACAAATCAATTCCAAATAATCATCATCCTTTGTTATTTCCAAAATAGCCATGTTTATTCCCGATGCTATTAATTTATTATTCGGCTCCGTAATTATACTCCAAAAATAATTATGATCTTTTATTCCTTTTGGATCTTTTAAAAAACTTAAAAAATTTTCGTAAGATGCTATCGTTTCTAATAAAAATGAATACTCATTCTTATCATTCAAATCTAATGATTTGTAAAATACTGAATTTTGATATTTCTTTATATCTATATCTACATATTGACTTGGTTTAAATATTGCCACAAATGATGCATTTTGATATTCTAAAAAATTATCCAAATCGATTGCGTCTATTATAATTTCCATCATTTCATCTATTGATGGTTTTGGTTTATCATTCACATAACTATATATATCTGCAAAACACCCAATTAATGATTGTAACATTGTTTGCTCTACGCCATATCTTATAAAACACTCTGTATTTGGTTTTATCATTGCATGATTTGATGTTGTTACACATGATTTATTATCTGTATTAAAAAACTTTTGTACTGATATTGGTAAAAATCCTAAACGATTATTTGGAATTGGAAATTTCGACGCATCTACTACATAATTTTTTGTTTTTATTTGTTCCTTTTTCTCTCTTATTCCTTTGTTTTCTGTTTTAAAACAACAAGGTATGCGCAACCCATCTGGATGTTTTGTTGGATCTATTAAACCTGGATAATGCGGTATATAATTTTTATTGTCATCAAAATGCTGTTTTGGATTTGCAAATTGCAATATATGTTGACCTTCTTTTACTACATCCGCGTCATTTGGTATAATCGCATTTTTATTTTTTTTCAATATTTCATTCACTCTCTTTTCGCTTAAACTAGTATTTGTTTTTAAATCCCAATATCTTGGACATATGTACCAATGTTCTTTTGATTTTTTTGAACCATATTTTATTGCTGTTGTATAAGAACTCGGATCTTTATTTATTTCTTCCATTTCTTTATCATTTAATATAATGGGTTGTCGCTTATCATTCGCCGGACATACTCTCGAATATTGCTTAAATTTTCCTTTTTCTTGTTTTAATATGAGGTCGGGGTCTCGTTCTTCAATACGCAATTGTATTGGGTTTGGGTGTTTTAATCGCATTCCTGCCAAATCTTTTTCTAATTCATCTCCGTCTCCTCCTTCCACCTCATCTTCTTCCTCTTCTTCATCGTCATCAAACCCAAAAATTGGTTTTGAACTACTTTCTTCTTCGTCATCTGCACCAAATATTTGATTTTGTTCTTCACTTACAAAATATTCACTTTGCATTTCTTCAAATATAATAGGCGCCACAATCTTTTCTACACGCACCTCCTCTATTATCTCAAAATTTATTTCTTTTTTACATAAATTATCTATTTTTTTTATTATATGTTTAATATTATCTCCTTTTTCAAATAAACCTATTATACTTTTAAAATAATTATAAACTATTGGTAAATAATGGTGTGAATTTATATTGTTCATTTCCAAATAAACTATGTTTGTTGTTTTATCCAAATATATCTCAAATGGAAAACCTGTATTTTCTATTATTTCACCATTTAATGAAGTGTAATTTGATATAAATTTTGCATATTTATTTTCTCCCTGTTCTCGAGTTAAAGAAAAATCTTGCATTAAACCATTTACGATTTCCATAATATCATCTGTATTTTTTAACTCTTCTATTATATATTTATCTTGTGGATCCATTTCTGTATAATTTTCTACTCGTTTAAAATTCATATTTATATTTGATTTCTTCAAATCTTTAATCAAGAACGAGAACATTGATGATAAAAATACCTTGTATTTTTCAAAATTCATCTTTTTTGTTATTTTTAATGAGGTAATGTATTGGATTTTGTTTATTTGAATATTATCATCATCAAAACTAGAAAATTTTTTCAAATTATAACCAATGTTCTCCAAATAATAATTTATTAAATGAATTATTGGATTTACTTGAAATAATAATACGTTTCTCATATTTTCAATTGATATTTCTACATCGCTTTCCGTAATATCATTCAGGTTTACACATTCAATCAATACATTCCCATTTTTCTTTATAAAAATATTTAAATCTATTGGATAATTTATGTTATCATTTTTTACTATTATTACTATTTCTTCTGATTTACCTAAATCTTTTGCATATTTCAATATTTCAGACGAAAGCATATAAGGAATTTTTTCACCACTTCTTGAAATTTTTTCACTATATAAACGATACATTGTTTCTCGTTTTAATCCTGGATTAAATTTAATAAATGGCAATTGCTTTGTTGCGTGAATGTTTTTAAAAATACTATCCAATGGTAATATATTGTTATTTAATGATGATATTTGTAATTGAAATGATTTTATACCCACTTTATTATATTCAAAATCATCGATTGTATCACTTATTTCATAAAATAAATCAACCATATCATAAAGCTTTAATAATTCACCTGGTATATTTTTTTTATTGCTTTCTATTAACTCCGCACGTTTTACAAATAAATGCGTTTCATTCAAAATCTCATTTTTATATAAATAAGGGAAATACATTTTTGTCAAATATTCTTTCGTTACTCGTGTGTTTTTGTATACTTCCTCAGCTAAACATAAATATATTGTATTTGAATTTGTAAAATTCAATAATACGGAATCGTCACATATAAATACATCTTCTTGAATTTCTTTCGTACAATCAAATGGATTTATCGAGAACAAATAATTATGCGTCTTGAATTTATGACCTAATAAACCATTTACTATAGTTTGATCTGGTAATTTATAGAAATCTTCATAACTATAATATTCTTTCTCTTCTAAATAAACACTTTCATCAAAATTCTTTAAAAATAATTTCACTTTTTCTAAATCAACTAAATCCTCATATTCATCTAAAATACTATTAAATATATCTATCTTTGATAAATACTTTGGCTTTCGTACAAATAAATATAACTCTTCGTAAGAAACATTGAATTTTAATGCTACTAAAATTTTATTTTTTATTGTCTGTATTGTATCATCAAAATGTATATTTTGACTACTATTTATTATTTTTGAATTATTTGTTTCTATTGGTTCTCCAAAATTTATTGTTAATGGAGTTTCACTTAATATTTCTACTTTAAATCTATTCATATACTTAATATGACTATATTTTTCTTGATTATTTTATGCATCAAAATATGGATTGTCATGTATCTTCATACTACAATATTCTTTTGGTGCCTTTTTATAATCCTCGGGACTATGTATTCCCGCTTCTTTTGCATTTTCTAATAAAAATTTGAAATTTTGCCAAAATTCTGTTTTATGTCCAATCGATTTTGTTGCAATATGTGACAATTCATGGATCGCCACAAATGTTAATGTGTGCTCATCTATTAAATTACTGTTCTCTCCTTTCTTTTTATTTAAACAAAATGCTAATTTCTCTCCTTTATTTTCACTATATGCTGTATATTCACTTGTTGGTAAAGTTTCCATTATTTTCTTTGGATTATATCCTTTAACTAAACGTTTTATATTTTCTTTTTCTGGATATTTATCTCCTACATAATCAACCAATTTCTTACATTTATCCGTTACGCGGGCCAATAAATCTGCGGCTTTTTGAACATCCCCTCGCTCACGTACACAATATTTATTACCATCCACTGTTGAAACTATGCATTTTAATTGAAAACTTGCGCTATCAAAATAAATATATCCTAATATTATTAAAATAAAACCTATCAAAATGTATCCTAAAATATCTAATTTGTTCATTATATAATTATTATCTATTTTATATATACTCTATAAAATCATGCTAATAATATAATAAATCATATTATTAATCTATTGTAATCCAAAATTATCTGGCTCGGTTGTTGGATTGTTAAAAGGTGTCAAATTTGCTTGCTTAGACACTGGTGGATTTGCACGCAATTGTGTATTTGGTATCTTATTTACTGTGGAAATCATACCCATGTGGTGACCGGCCTCCAATAAATCTGGCATTGCTACATTATTCTTGTTGATTGTATTGAATTCACCAAATTGACTGTTTACATCATTTGGTAATAATTCGGAGGCATTTGCTACTTCATGGCTGGTATATGCAGCACCGTTTCCTCCCTGAGTTTCAGGAGATGGTTCACTTTGAGGTTGAGTTTCCTCTAATGTACCATCTTCGTTACCTTCTAAACCTAATTTTTTTCCATAAGAATAGCTATAAAGAGCATATGCTAAAATAACAACAACAATTAGTATTAACAGGTTTTGAACTGTTAGAACCTTTGACAAACTTGGCATCTTCATCTCTAATATATAATCGGTGGATAAAATTATTTTCAATATTTCATTTATTTATAAATATTTATTCATCACTATTTGATGTTATAGATCCATCCTCTAAATCACTCTCATCTATATCTTCCAACATATATGTGTTTTTTATATGTTTGGCTTCCAAAAATGCGACAACTGCTAATTCTTTTGCTTTTTTTGCCTTTGCTAATGCATCTTTATACATTCCATAATAAATGTCATTCCTATTTTTTAATTTTATTGTATCTGTTTCTTTAATTTCATCTAAAGGTATTTCTATTTCTTCCGGTTCTTGTTTATTTTCAATAAGTTCTAATGTTTCTATTTCTTCTTTCTCTTCTAAAACTTCTAAAACTTCTGGTTGTGTATTTTCTAAAACTTCTGGTTGTGTATTTTCTAAAACTTCTGGTTGTGTATTTTCTAAAACTTCTGGTTTCGTATTTTCTAAAATATTGGTTTCTGTATTTGATACAACTGTGTTATCGTTTAATTTTAAAACACAATTTTCAAATAAATCGCTGTTCTTAAGTATCAGTAATTGTTTTAATTCTATTTCTATTTGAAAACTACGTGGTGAACATTTAATTCCTTTAAACTCCAATGCTGCTAATACTTTATTATTTTCATCAATTGTTTCTATATTTATATTATTATTACCGTTCTCATCGAATATATTTATGTTTGATTTTCCTAAATGTACTGGTATGTTTACACGTAATATATAGAACTTACCTGATTTATATGTCTTTATTGGTGATGTAAATGAATTCTCAATATCATTTTCATCTAATTCAGTTTCAAACCAGCTATCTCTATTATCAAATATATACTTTTGACTATATTCCTCTAAATTCTCCAACCATCTTATAAAATCTTCGTTTTCATTTGTAAACATTAAATCACAATGCATTTTTTTTGTTCCTTTATTTGTATTTTGCTTTATTACACACTTTGGTGGTTGAATATATAATTGATCATTATTAAATAAATATTTTATAAAATGATTACCTCCTGAAAATCCTATTGGAGAATTTAATACTAAACTTGTAAAGTCAAAATTATCATTGGGTGATTTTATTGTATCCATCTATTTTGTTATTACATTTTTTCAATTAAATTATTACGCATTTGCGTATGAAAATATCAATAATAATATGAATAATAATATGGATAAATTACAAATAAAATGGATGGAAATTTTAAAATATGATGATATCAAAAAATATTTTGTTCAACCCACATTTATTTTATTATACAATGAATTTTATTTATATATTATGCTAATATGTGTCTATCATATTTTTTTTATTCTTATTATTTTAACAATTATTTATATGTTGCTACAAGTATTAAATAATATCAAGACGCTTGAATTAAAAATAAATCCGAGTTATGCGTAAAATATAATGTTTATATAATATATAATGAACCCTTTAGAAAAAATTATTGCGGGAGGTAGCACACTTCAAGGTAAACCATTACACGGTGGTGCTGCTAATCACTTAAAAACACCCACTTCAGGTGGATCTTCGTGTAAAAAAACTACTATTGGTGGCAAAAAACCACATACCTCCGGTGGATCTTCGTGTAAAAAGACTACTATTGGTGGCAAAAAACGCCGATCCACTGGTAAACGTAAGAAGAAGGGAGGAAATGGATTTCTTTCTCACATTACTATACCTGCTCTTTTTGTTGCTGCTAATACTACATTTGGTAAAAAGAAAAAAATTAATAGTAAGAAAAGACGTTCTCCATTTACAAAGAAAAATAGAAAGTAAATTTATTTAAATATTATTTAAATGTATTTGTTTAAATAATATATATGTCCAAAGAAGATTTTGTTGAGAACATTAGACAATGGGTTACTACGGATACTCAAATAAAACAATATAATGAAAATTTAAAAAAAATTCGAGAACGTAAAAACGCTTTAACCACAAATATATGTGATTATATGCATTCCAATTCTATTCAAAATAAACGTATTGAAATTAGTGATGGTTATTTACGATTTTGTGAAAAAAAAGAATATGCACCATTAACCTATAATTATATTCAAACCTCATTAAATAAATTAATCAAAAATGAAGATCAGGTTGATCATATTATGAAATATTTAAAAGAAAATAGACAAATGAAAAATTCTTTTGATATTCGCAGAAACGATACAAAATAATATAAACATTTTATATATAGTAAAATATGGTATTCACTCAATGTAAATCTTTTATGCAACAACTTGAATGTGTCAATGGTGATTGTCAAGTTGTATCCATTAATAATTTATGTCCTGAAAATTGTGAAAACACTACAAATAGATTAAATAATAGTTCATTGCCTTGTGGATTAATTAAACAACATTATAAACAATCTCCTCATTATATTGATAAAATTATTGAAAATGACATCGATTTCGATGATATTGATGAAGATGATGAACCAATTAATAATATCATTGATGAACCTATGTTTTATGGGTTTTTAGATTTAGTAGAAAATAGCAAATCTAATAAAATGTCCAAAAAAAATATTGAACCACTTAATAAAACAAAGAAAAAGCGTAATAAAAAATAGTTACTTAATAAATTAATAATATACATTCTTTCTGGCAAATTCTCTTGGTGCTCCTCTTCTCCTCTTAGTAATACGTCTTCTTGATTTACTTCTTGATTTACTTCTTGATTTACTTCTTGATTTACTTCTTGATTTACTTCTTGATTTACTTCTTGATTTACTTCTTGATGGTGTACCTCCAATTCCATTTGTTGGTGGCATTGGTAGTGTTGGTGGTGTCGGTGGTGTTCCAAGTGGTGGTTCAAACCCGGCGGATCCTAGTGAAAGAGTATCTTCTGGATCATCACCATCTTGTTGATAATAAGGTACAGTTGCATCATCTTCATTGTACGATGTCATTTCACCATCTTCATAAGGTACAGTTTCATCATCATCATCTTCACGACTATATAAACCAGGGTTACGATTATATTCATTTACAAAATCTTCAAATAATTCATTATATTCTTCTTTTTCTGTAATTTTATCATAATATATTTTTATCAAATCATCTGCGTGCTCATCAAATCCATTTTTATTTTCTCTAATTTTATCATACATATCATCCATTAAGAATTTTAAATTAGTTGTCATATAAATTTCTTTTTTAATTATTTCCTTAAATGTATCATAAAAAAAATAATCATCTCTTATATTTTTATTCAAGAAAAATATTAATTTTAAAGCAATAATATAAACTTTAGATACTTCTTCCATATCAACCATGTCATCCCTATTATAATCATTATTAAAATATCCCAATAAAGTAACAATTTTTTCACTAATTATATCTTCTATGCTTCTCCCCTCTTCTCTCTGGATATCGGAACCTATTTTACCTAATGTGTCTTTGAATACATCAATAAAATTTTGCCAATATGTGTCTATCATATATATATATAAATATAAAATAATATTATTCTTTCTGAAAAAATGTTAATATTTTGTCTACCTCTTTATTATTATCATATATAAACCATTTCTTTCTATCTTTATCCCATCTTCCTCCTGAATGTTTGATTTCTTCTTTCTTACAAAAAGGAACGTGTAAATATATTTTTATAGGTTTTTCATAAGGACAACTTTCTAATCCAATTGCAAGATTTGCTAATTTATCAGCATTATCATTACCAATTGAATGTATATCGGTATTATTTGTATGTGCCTTTATATGTATAAATTGTATATTTTTTTTATTTTTGTATAAATCGTATACTTCTTTAACTAAATCTTTATTTGGTATATCTACATTCCAACCATTTTTATAACATTTTTCGCCATAAGAACACGCACAATTTATAGCATATTCAGAATCACTTACAATTGCTACTTTTTTACCATTTGTTATATCATTTTCTATAATATAATAAGTTTCTATAATAGCACTCAATTCTGCCATATTATTTGTTTGTTTTCCTTCTATTTTTTTTGAAACATTACGATTATCATTTATATCAAAAAATATACCTATACCCGCAACCGCATTATCTTTTCCGTTATTAGAACAAGCGCCGTCCGTATAAACATAATAATCTGGAATAAAATCATTATTCACTTTTTTTTTGTTTTCATTTATTTTAATAAATATTTCAGCTTCTTCTTGCGTATCAAATTTTTTATATAAAGCATTTTTATAACCATTTACTGAATTACTACAATCGTTCCAATTTAAAAATATCCCAGGAGTTCTTCCATAAACCACTGCATAATGTGGCATTTTATTATTAAATTAAATATTTTTTATATTTATTTCATATAACTATAAAAATACACAACATAATAAATTAATAACGTGACCATTTATCCTTATTATGTGAATTAATTGTTAATAATTTATCTGCATTTTCTTTCCAAAATTCGGCCTTTCTATCTACTACTGTTTGATGTCTCGATTTTGGTAATATTTTGTTTTTATTTGCATCCATCATATTTTTCTCATACTCTTTTGGCTCTGGTTTTACACCATAACAGTTTACACCAAATTTAATATTTGGATTGGCAATATATCCGCCATTCACTCCTGGACGACCACACATGTTCTGAATTGATGATCCCTTTTTATCACAGTCATTTACACTTCCTTTTAATTTATTCCAGGTTTCTTTTTGTGTTGGAAATAAAGCCAATTGATCTTGTGACCAACCATAATTACACCATTCTGCACCACTTTCATAAGATCTTTCTACTTCATCATATGTTGCTAATCTACCATTTAATGCTTGACAAACATATGGCGCTTCTTCATATGTATACAAATTGTTTGATACATTGTATGTTTCTTGTTGTTTATCTAATTGTACACGTTCTTCTTCTTCGTCTTCTTCTACTACTTTACTATTAAATAAAGATCCAATTGCTTCATATAACATATCCACTACTCTAATATTAATAAAATTGTTAAATATAAAAACAATTACCAACAATATAAAATAAACTATTAAAAATGATGTTACTAAAGATATTGTACTTGGCATTTTATCAATTTCTATTGGCATTTTGAATAAATAACATAAACCATAAATAATTACAATATACATAAGTGTGTACAACATACTGTAATTGTTATTAAGATCTTCTTTTAATGATTGTGATAAAAATGTAAAAAATTCATTTCTTTCATCACTTGTCAATAAATAATAACTGTTCAATATGGAAAATACCACCACTAATAAAACAAAAAAATCACTCGTTTTTGCAAACATAGATAATTGTTGAATTTCATCGTTTTTCTTAAAAAATCCTAAACTTGTGTTAATTATTATACCTATTGCTAAAATCCATAAAATAAACGTCATTACAACTTCACTCATTATTAAATTCATAAAATTTTCTGCTTCATTTTCTATTGTTGTTTTTTGAATTTCCTTATTTTCATCTTCGCCATTTGTTGACATACTATAATATATTATAAGTTATTTTTTTTACGATAAAACAAACAGTAGGACATTGGCGTTATTATATTACTTTCTCGTATCTTTGATATATTATCGTCATTAAAGTGTATCCAATCATTTTTTAATGTCTTTATAAACGTTGTATAGTGTCCTGCATTTAAATTTCCAACATGATTACATACTCCATATAAATCATATACATATTTTGATGCATTGTAACCTTTTACGTACTTAGATAAATTCAAATTATTCAATGGATATTTTACATTATTTAACTTCTTATGTCTACCGTCATCCGAAAATCTTTTTAATACAATAATTAAAATCTTTGGAAAACTCCAGAATATCATGCGTTTTTTAACATCTTCCTTTTTTTTTGTTTTATCATTATACCAACTGTTATCCCCCTCTAATGTTTCATAATTTACATAATCATCTAAACAATCATAAATACTAGTTTCTTTATTATCCGGAATTGGTAAATCCAACATCATAAACTGTTCTGGTATTGCATTATGTATTTTTTTACCATTTTTTGATATTATTTCTGTTATATATATACCATAAAATAAATCCATTATTTCTGAATATTCCCTTTTATAAGTGTTTTTTATTAATTCGTAACATTTCATAGCAATGTTATCAATATCCGTTTCTACTTTTCCTGTAATACTTACGTCTGTTGATCTTGCCAAACTATTATGCATTGTATCTATTAAAAATAGTAAAAATTCAGGCATATCATTTTGATCATAACCAGTAAAAATATCTCTTTCTTTTGTTTCGGCAATTTTATGAACATTTAATAAGAATTTTTTTGGTGAAATTACTCCATTTGTTTTCCACATTAACACACGTAATTCATTATACTCTTTTAATAATTCACTATCTATTATATTTTTTACTTTATTATTTTTTATTTTTTCGTCTAATATTTTATTTAATTCATGTGTATTAGATAATACCTGAATACTTGAATTCAAAAAACATGTATTACCTAAATTATTCAATCCTGTATAACCTTTATTAATATAATTAGACAATTCCATTAAATAAATATAAATAATAATCTTTATATTTATTTAATATTATGAGCGATAATATATATAATTTGCCTCCAAGACAAATAACTAACCAATCTATAAGAGAACTTATAAATAGTTATAATAATAACCAGCGTATATATAATTTAAATATACATGATTATAATCGCAATATTACATCATTGATTTCTTTATTAGAAACAAATTCTAATTCGAACCGCCCAATTACACCTCGTTCTCGAACGGTTCGTTCTCCTAATTTTAGAAATTCTAATTTATATGAAAATACAACGAGAAATATTTTTAGTGATGAATTTTATGCAAATATTTTACTAGGTATTAGTAGTCAAATTCAAACTCCTCGTCGGGGGTTAACCGAAATTGAATTTGAAACATATACACAAACTATTGAACGCACAACTGATATGTCAAGTAATATTTGTCAAATTACACATGAAGAATTTGAAGAAAATGAAAGAGTTTGTCAAATACTACATTGTGGACATTATTTTAAACGAGATGCTATTTTTAGATGGTTACATACAAATAGTACTTGTCCATTATGTAGACATAACATTCTTTCTAGTGACACTATTCGTAATACTAATATTCATGAAAATAATGAAACGATTGATGAAAATAATGAAACGAATGATGAAAATAATGAATTTTATGAAGAACCTGAAATTTTAAATCCAACAAATAATAATATAATTGAATTTATACGTAATTCTATTTCTAGTGACGTATCTCTCAATATTGATCCGTCTTTTAATTTACATTATACTTTTGAATTTCCCATGACTTATTATCCTCCAAATAATAATGTATAATTTATAAAAATATATAGATTTATAAATTATTTTTTGCTTTTTCTTCTTGTTTTTTTTTTTTTTTTTATTTTTTTTTTGATACAGGACTTTTTTTTGGATTTTTTCATTTTTTTTCTAGTATATTTTATTCCACCTTTATTTAGATCATTTAGAAGTATATCTTCCCTATAGTATTTGGCAGCATTTATCCTTCGCAAAGTTTCAGAACCGCGTTTTAACACGTCTGTTGGTTTTCTTCTTTCGTCTATTGATCTTATTCCTTCGTCTATTGGTTCGCCTATTGATTCGCCTATTGGTCTTCTTCCTTCGCCTATTGGTGAATTAAATGGTTCACTTAATTCAGTTAAACTTTCCGCAATTTCATACAATTCACATGATCTAAATAAACTTTTCAGTGTTTCTATAAATATATATTTTGTCATTATATTTGCTGTATATGGTTTTTCAAATAAGTTATTCTCATATTGATCTTCATTTATGGTAAAACCATATAAAATAAAATAAAATAAATTTTTTGATATTAACTGTAAATTATATTTAATACTAAAAGCACTTTTAGTTATTTGTTTATTAAAATCTTCATATTCATTATCTTCTGGAAACAGTATATTATTAGAAATAAATCTAGCATATATTAATGAAACTATTTTTAAAAAAATGTTTTCTTCTTGTCCTTTACTTTGTTTCACTTTTACACTATGCATTTTATTATCATATAATTTACTTAAATTATTCAATCTCATACCGTATTCATTCGGTAACTTAAAATGATTTGTTCCATTAAATATACCTTTCACTGCATTTTTTACCTTAGCATCTGCTATTTTTCTGTCTGTATTTGTTATTCTACTCCACTGTGCTTCTTTCTCTTGTTCCCATTTATTTTCTTTATCCTTTGATTTATAAAATTGCCAAAAAGAATTAGATATATTTTCATCTATTTTTTCGTTATCATTATTATAGCTGTTGTAATTTAAAGAATAATTACTTATTGCTTTTAATATAAATTTTTCGGATTGAATTGCATTCATATTATGAGATGATTCAATTTCTCCTATATTTTCTGAAATATGAGGTGGAAGTATATATTCAAATGATGCTATCCTAATTATATTATATAACTGTTTTAGTCTTTCTTTTTCATTATTTACTTCTTCAATTGTTTGACTTTGAGAACCGTGTCTTAACGTTAAAACATCTTGTGTTATTGTATTCTCCATTTTGTTCAATATAGTTGCTATTAAATTAAAATAATATATTAAATTTTTATTTATAGTTTCAACATCATCCTTTACTATTTCAATGCTATTGCAATCATATAAATCACTATTTTTTACTTCATTTATATAATATTGCAAACCAGTTATATTGGGAATATATTCACCTGTAACATCATTTCGTTTAATAAATACACATGCACTTTTTATTTGATTACAACATTTATGCGATTCTCTTACTTCCAATAATGAAAATAATAATTCATATTTATTTAAATATACTTGACCGTTATTAATAATAAATTTTTTTTCAAATTGTTCTTTATTCGGTGTTTTATAACTATATTGTACTTTTTTATAAGATTTATCAAAATTAAACACTAAATCTCCATTATCATTAATTCGCGTATTGTCTTTTACTAATTTCCAATAATTTTTCAATCCAATACCACCATATTGAGCAGCAAATGCAAATGGCAATACATGTTCTATTTCCATTTGACTATCTATTCTTTTATTACATATATAACATGTTCCTTTTTTTTCTTCTTTTAAAAAATTCCATAATGAATTTGTATCATTCACATCTAATATATGTGCATAACAAGAATTACTCATTTTTATATAAAAATCTGCAAAATCAGTTTTCTTATTACAACCTATTTTTTTATAAAATGTATCTATCAAATATCTTGTATATACTAATTGATTTTTTGTAGATTCTTCTACTTCTGTTCTATCAAAATCTAAATTTAATATTTTTGCAAATATTGAAGCTGTTGCCATATAATTTTTCGATTCAGGCGTAAATTGCATTACTCTAGGTTTTGCATCATAATCATTGTTTTGAATAGCTCGCATCATTATCCTATATGTTTCTTCATTAACAGGTAATTTTTTTTCATGTTTTATAATATCAATTATCTCTTGTAGTTTAGTTATATCTATTAATTCTCTTTCTGGTATATCAATTATCTTATCTGTTAATATAATTTCACTTATTTTTGTTCCTTCTATTAATTCTCTTTCTGGTATATCAATTATCTCATCTGTTAATATAATTTCACTTATTTTTGTTCCTTCTATTAATTCTCTTTCTGCTATTAATTCTACTTGTTGTTGTATATTAGCAACTTGTTCTTCTTCTTCTTCTTCTTCTTCTTCTTCTTCTTCTTCTTCTTCTTCTTCGTATGTTTGTTTATCAGCAGCAGCAGCTTTATTTTGTTGATGTTCCATTTATATATAATATCAAAAGAAATTAGTGATTAATTTCATATTATTTTTTTCACTTGCTATTTTATTTAAGATTTTATCAAATAATATTGTTTTTATTTGTATTGAACAATATTTTTCCTTTTTCTTCATAAACATTTCATAATCATCTAAACAATCTTTTTCTAGTTTTTTTATTTCTTTTTTATATTCTTTTATTGCTCCTGTTTTTCGCCTATGTTCCCATATTGGTATCAACGCCAATCCAAATAATTGTTGCAAAGGTTTCATCAATTGGTTTGTTATGTAATAAGTATAATCGATCTTCAATTTATTGTCTATTATAAATTCAGGCGTCTCTATTCGGTCACCCAATAATGCTTTTGGTGTTTTATTGTTTATAAATACATACTTTATTCTATCTCCTGGTTTTGGTTTGTTTCCTGGATCACGTTCTCCTATTCGCTCTGATAAAACCTTATGAGCAATTGTATTTGGATTTTTATAATCACTCCTCAATGCTCGCGTTATTGATAATTTGTCCATTGGTACTTTTCCTTGTACCAATTCATCCAATGAATTATTTAAAAACTCCACTGCTTTTTCTATATTGTTCTCATACATCAATATATTCAATATTCCTCCATATGTATCTTTCAAATAATCACATGAGTCGCGCCTCTTTAAAGACAATCCCATAAATTTCATTTTTCCCTTATTTGGATCTTTTTCATATAACATACCTACATAACGCTTCTTTGACAACAATATAAACGGCATCAATGTTTTCTCATATTCTAAACCCATCGGTGGTTTCAAAAAGGATGTACATAAATCGGCAACTTCTTGAGCGATTTCTATTGTCAATTCTAACGCTTCTTTTCCTCTGATCTTTTCTCCTGTTTCTGGATCTTCCAAATTAAATGTGAAAAATACACTGTCAGTATCTCCATATATATATTCTGCTCTTGTTCGTACTTTAATATTTTCTTTTGTTTCGTATATAGTATTTCCATACACTTCTTCTACCATTCGTTTTGCATATATTATCATCATTCGCCCGGTTGCTGTGGTTGATGCAGCTACATCTTTTTCATAAAAAGTAGATGTCTTTGCACCACATTGTCCATATAATGAATTTGCTGTTACTTTATAACCTAATTGTCTTTTATCCAATATATTCTCCATAAATGGATCTGTTTCACCTTTCATTAATTTCTTTGTTGCTTTACGTGCTTTTAATAATTCTTCCAAAATAGCTGGCATAATGGATTTTTCGTTATTTGACAACTGTGCCCATCTACATATCATCTTTCCGGATTTTGTTTTTACGGCTTTTGCTTTTTCTGATTTTCTTATGTATCGATATGTATCAAACTCAATATTTATATATTGATATTCTGGCAAATTATCATATATGAAATTACCATTTTCGTCTACTTCTCCTGTTTGGTTTATTAATTTTCCTGTTAAATCATATTCCTTTGTCCATACTTTACTATCATGAGAATAATTCTGACTAATCATGGACGACGGATACAATGACGAATAATCTACACACGCAACTGGATTGTCCATATACATTGAACATTTTGGAGGCAATACTATTGCTCCTTCATATCCTTCATTGGATCCTCCTTTCTCCAAATCTGGCATTAACGTATCTTTTTCTCTACATTTTTTTGCTACGTAACTTGTTAGTTTAATACCTTGACCTCGTAAAACCAAGAAACTTATTGGTACACTACAAATTGCAGACATTTCTACATATCCGGTTACTACATCTATCTTATTCATCAAATGATGAACCAAATTACAATCCTGAATACAATATTTTGCTACAATCGCTCGATCACTTGATGAACCATTTGTTAGTCTAAAAATATCTTGAGGTGTTACATCATCTTTTGCCATTCCCCATTTGAGTTTTTTATCTTCAAAGTCATAGTGTCCATCCACTGTTATTATTTTATATTTATTCTCATTTTCTATTCGTTCTTCTATATTCATAACTTTGAATTTTTTTCCATTTTCCACATAGTCTGTTGTAAATCCACACATTTCAATATGAATATAATCATCTATATTTAAACCTACCAAATTTTTACTATATAATTCTGTATATTTTTTACGAGATTTTGTTATTTGATTTGTCTTTACTATTTCATCTCCTATAAACTCTCCTGCTACATCATCTAATTTATAAGATGACAAATTGAAATCTTTCCTGAAATATGTATACATATCTATTTGCAAACGACCTGCGATTTTGTAATATTTCAGGTCATATTCCCCTGTTGCTAATACTACTTTTGTATTTTCTATTGCTACTTCTCCGTCTCTTATTTTAAAACATTGTTCGTCCTTTATTCGCGATAACATCAAAAACTCATTTACACACTTGTTTTCTTGTGCGCGTCTATACATAAACTCATAATCAAAACCAAATATATTATATCCTATTATGATATCCGGATCTTCTTGTTGTATCAATTCACACCATTTTACTAATAATTCATCTTCTGTTTTACATGTTTCCACTTTTATATTCTCTATTTTATCACAACTTCCCAAAACCAAACAGTGATTTAAATATGGGTCTTTTTCTCCATAATTCATAAATGTTGAACCAATAAACGTTACTTTATCGCCTTCTAATTCAGGAAATATTGATGTTAATGCACTATCTAAATAATTTATTTTTTCCTCTCTTGTGAAATCGTTTGTTAATACTTCAATTATTGTTGTTTTGTCATTGCACGATTTTTGCTTTTTATTATCATATTCATCGTCTGAATCATTATTTTCAAACATCTTTGTCAATGACATTATGTTTTTTACACTTTCGGTTATTACTGCATCTTTTATTTTTTTTTTAAACAACTTATCAATATACACTTCTACCTCTTTTTTTATTGGTTTATTTTTTGGATAAACTACATCTACATTTTGAAATTTTGCATATCCAAATGCTGTCATTATACTACTTTTTATTAATTGTTCCAACTTTCCATCTGTTGGTTTATATGTATTATATAAATCTACTAAATTTGTTGCTAAACGCTTATATGATTTAATTGGGACTGGAAAATCTCCATGACTACTACTTGCTTCAATATCAAAACTACAAATTTTATATGGTACAATTGTTTCCTTTTCCGGCATTGGTTTCACATATTTACTTGACGCGGTATATTCAAACATACAATTTGTTGGTTTTATTCCTCCTTGTTCTGATTTTGTTGTATTTATTTGAACCCATCCGGATGGACTTATTTCATTTATATGATAAAATCTCAACATTGGTGGAATATTACTTTCGTATAATTCTAATTTATTACCATTAAAATAATAATCTTTTAATACTCCATTCCTATACCACAAATGTTTGACTTTATTCATATTTATCGATGAATTAAATGTTAATTTTAAGAATTTGAATTTCTTTCCAGCAGAGAACCCATACAGTTTCTTATGTTTCACTATTTCCATTTTATCTATTACATTGTATTTTAATTGCTTCTTAAAATTGTCTTGTAATGATTTAATCGATCCACTTGAAAAATCGTCTGGTACTTTCAAATAAAAGAACGGTTGATAATCATTGATTGTTATACTACATGATTCTCCTTTTTCATTTATTCCAAACAATTGTATATAAAATTGAAATCCCTTTGTTTCAGTTCTCTCATCAAATATATTACAATCAAATAACCGAAAACTTTTGTAAATATTCTTTCTTTTACTCATTATTGTATTTAGTCAAATATGTTTAATACATTTGATTAAATATGTAATTCAATTTTTTCTTTTTGTTTTTCTTCGTTTTTTTTTTCTTTTTTCTTTTTTTTGCTTTTTTGTTTTATTTGTTTTAGTAGATTTCGGCATAATCCATTTCATCATATTATTTGTATCTCGTTCTCCATTATAATATGTTATTTTTCCGTTTTTTATTTTTGCGATTGTTGGATAACCTTGTACCTCTACCTTTTCATTTAAATTACTATTTATTTCATCTAATTTATATAATTCTTTCGATTCAATATTTACTATTTCTGGTGAATTTTTGTTTTTCTCTATTCTTGATGTTAACCTCTCCCACTCAGGTGCCATTCGTATACAATGTCCACACCAATCGGCATATAATTTTATTATTGTAAAAGACATTTATATATTATAATTATAATTTTTTTTCAACCATTATTATATATCTAAATGAAAAAGAAATTGTATATTACTCTAATTATTTTAATTGTTTTTATATTAGGACTTTATGTTTATGTCAACCAAGATATAAAAGTAACTAAAGAAAATTTAGAAAATAGAAGTAAATCCTCCGCAAAATGTCCTAATGTTTTAGTTAAACGCGGAGAACATTTATATTTGTATAATACCACTGACCGCGATCACTCTATTCCTATGCATTTCAATAATTTAGATGAATATATTGAACATGTTAATAAACAACGTGCTCAAGGACTTACTTGCCCTATTTTATTTTTACAAGAAGAAAATGACGCACAAGGTAATGATGTTTACCGAGTACGTCCTAGTCCATTCGATCTACAAGGTGGTATGCAACCTGTTAATCAGGTTATTGATGCTTCTCGCACTAGTGAAGTATATAATGTAAATCAATTTGCTGGATTTGATCCATATGGTTTTGACATTGGCACATACAATGAATTAGATAAAATTCATGACTCCACAGCTGAAAGTAAAATGAGTGATAATCCAATGGATACTAATTGGGGTGGTGTTCAACATACACAATCTCAAGTTGAATCTGGTAAATATGAAGAAAGACAAGTTACCAAACCTACTTATTTCAGTCCATTCGGCGAATTTAAACCAGGACTTGGTAACCGCGCTCCTCCATTGTCATTTATTAGCAGCAGCGGTACTGCAGTATAATTTTACATTAAAATGATAAATACTCTTTAATACTCGCAATGCAATTTTTATTTATTTTTCTTTGCTTTCCATTACTGTCATATGTCATTCCATCCAAATATGATGGATTTTCATTTATTTTTGTTATAAAATCGTGAAAGTTATCGAAATGTTTCAATATTGCCTTTGCTAAAATTGCACTTATTCCGGGTATTTGCATCAACATAATTTCTCCTATATTTTCTTTATTTATATTTTCCTTTTTTATTGTTTTAATAACATCGCAATACGTAACCGTTTCTGTACTAAATTGTTTTTTTTTATTCTTTATACTTCTATTCATTTTATCCACCATTATTAATAACCAATCCGCAGTTTCGTCAATGGAACCTGTTTTCATAATACTAAATCCTTTAAACACATTCAATGATGTCAATGTTGAATAAATTATATTTTTCGATGAACTCGGTATAACACCTTCCACTAAATACATAATTCGATTATTCGGCAAATTGTTATTATATAATCTCAATGATTGTTCCGCATATCGCCCATCCTTAATACTTGAAAGCAAATCTGCAATCGTTTTTCGCTCAATTAAAAGCAATTCTTCGTCATCGTTTTTTACTAAAATGTCTCCCAAATCCAGAACTTCTGTTATTATTTCTATGTTTTCAAACTTATACAAAGGTAATAATTCATTTACTTTTTCAATTAATTTTACTTCCCTTTTGTCTATTATTATTTTCATTATGATATAATAAATATATGATTATTATATCATTTTATTGCTAAATTATTTAAGGTCTGTAATTACCACTACGAACCCATGTTGGTCTTGATTGCATGACATTTGGATTGGCTGTTAAACTCATTTTCATCATTGGCAATGGTAAACCTCTAACTCTGTAAGCACGAGATTGGGCTACACTGGCAGTTTCAGTTGGAACCAAACCCGCCTTCTTCATTCCACCACCCTGGTTTTGGTTAGTGATGCTACTAACATATCTAGCACGCTTTCCGGCATTATACAAGTATCCCATTATATATAACCTAAATATATTTTTTTTTCGTCCTTAAATATTTAAAATAATGACCTAAAGAAATAATTACATATATTGTATAGTATTCATTTTATTGCCTGAATAAAATGAACACTTCATATACTGATGATGATATTCGTATTGAAAAAAATACTGATGGTTTAGAAACTTATATTTTTGACCCATATAATCCTTTAAATAAAGAAATTACTAAAGATGAGTTACAATATATTTTAAAAAGATATGGAATTAATACTCCTATTTACAATTTTGAATTATATAAACGTTCATTTATACATAGATCCTATACAAAAAGACCAAATTTAGAAAATGAATTAAATAATATTATTATTACTCCTAAACCAGATAATAGTTTAAATTTATATACAAAATCAAATGAACGGTTGGAGTTCATTGGCGATGGCGTATTAGAATGTATTACTAAGTATTATTTATATAGACGATTTCCAAAAGAAAATGAAGGTTTTATGACCGAGAAAAAAATTGCTTTGGTAAAAAATGAAGCTATTGGTAAGTTAGCTTTTGAAATGGGATTACATAATTGGTACATTTTATCAAAAAATGCAGAAACAAAACAAATACGTATTAATTTGAAAAAATTGGGTTGTTTATTTGAGGCGTTTATTGGAGCTATGTTTTTGGATTTTAATAGAATTCAGATACATGATGATGAAAAATGGTTTGATAATCTATTTGTTTGTGGTCCTGGTTTCCAAATGGTGCAAATATTTGTAGAAAATGTTTTTGAAAAACATGTTGATTGGATGAATTTAATTCAAAACGACGATAATTATAAAAATATATTGCAAGTAAAAATACAGAAGAATTTCAAAGTCACTCCTCATTATATGGACATTGAGGAATATAATACTGAAACCGGTTACCATATGGGCGTATATTTATGTTTAGGACAGCCTATTCATAATATGGTTCAATCACAATCTATAAATATCAATAAATTCAAAAGTTATAATGATATTCATCAATACATGTCTGTAAACAGAAAAATATTTGTATTCCTTGGTGGAGGTATACACAAAATAAAGAAAAAGGCCGAACAAATATCTTGTGAAAATGCAATTAAAAATATTGAAAATTTTTAATTTAGTTATAAAACATATTGAATATATATTTTATAAATCTATATTATACAATGGACTTACCTTATTTAGATAATTTAAATAAAAAATTAACACCAAAAACAACAAAGTCTTTTGTTGTTAAAACTCAAGGGGTTTGTATAGATGAATGTGATATTTCCAAAATTGATAGAGAACTTATATTAACTCGAATATTAAAAAATGATACATCCGAGAACTTTATTCAAAAAACTATTGATTCTGATGATGAAATTGATGATTTTTTTGAAAAAATGGAAGAAGAAAAACCTATATTTACTGAAGATGTTGAAAAACAAAAGAAAATTGTTATTAAAAGGAAACCTGATGAAGATAAACCTAAAGATATTGTGGTTATTACCAAAAAAGGTCGCAAGGTTAAAGCAAAAACCGTTTCTACTATGAAAATTGGGGAAATTGAAATTAATGGAAAACAAATCAAAAAACGACTACCTGTTTCTCTTGAACGCTACAAACCTAAGATTTCACCTTATTATATGAATAATCGTAAACTTGCTATTGAAAAAATTAATAAAATTTTTCTTCAATACAAAGGCGACGACAAAAATATAGATAATTCAAATGTTGATTTTCAACTAATGAACCATCAAAAAGTGGTTAGAGAATATTTGAATTTATATACTCCTTATAGAGGTTTATTGTTATTACATGGATTAGGTTCTGGTAAAACATGTACTAGTATTGCTATTGCTGAAGGTATGAAAACAGATAAACAAGTTATTATTATGACACCTGCATCATTAAAAAAAAACTTTTTTGCTGAAATTAAAAAATGCGCTGATCCTTTATTTAGAAAAAATCAGTTTTGGGAATTTATTTCGACAAATGGTCAACCGGAATTAGAAAATATTTTATCTAGTGCAATGTCCCTACCAAAAGAATTCATCCAGCATAATAAAGGTGCTTGGTTAGTTGATAAAACAAAACCATCTAATTTTTCAAAATTAGAAAACAAAGATCAAGCTATTATTGATACGCAATTAAATGAAATGATACGATCCAAATACAAAGATATTAATTATAATGGTCTTCAAATCAGTCATATTAATGAATTAACTAAAGATCAAACGATTAATCCTTTTGATAACTCGGTAATTGTCATTGATGAAGCGCATAACTTTGTAAGTCGTATTGTAAATAAAATAAAAAGTAAACAAACTAACAGTATTTCTTATATTTTATATGAATTGTTATTGACGGCAACTAATTCACGCATTGTTCTTTTGACTGGTACTCCTATTATTAACTATCCAAATGAGGTTGGAATTTTGTTTAATATATTACGTGGTTACATTAAAACATGGACCTTCCCCTGTGTTGTTAAAACAAAGCAAAAAATTAATAAAGATGCCATTTTGGAAATTTTTAATAAAGAACGTTTCAATACTTATGATTTTGTTGAATATAGTGGCAATAAATTAACCATTACACGTAACCCTTTTGGATTTATTAATGTTAATAATAAAAAAGATAAAATTGAAGACCAATATAACGGCGTTAAATTGGATGAAACTGGTAATTTAACAGATGAAGATTTCAAAAAAATTATTATTAAAATATTGAAAAAAAATGATGTTGATGTTACAGAGGGTGCTATACAAATAACTAATCATAATGCTCTTCCTGATAATACTGACCAATTTATTGATATGTTTATTGATGAAGATAACATTATGTTGAAACAAGAGAACCTATTTAAACGACGTATTTTAGGACTAACCTCCTATTTTAAAAGTGCCAAAGAAGATTTATTACCTTCTTTTGTTTTAGATGAAAATGATAGCATTTTCCATCTAGTCATTACTGATATGAGTGATCTACAATTTGGAGAATATCAGAAAATTCGTAAAAGAGAAGCAGATAGAGAAAAAGTTTCCAAGAAAAATGCCAAAAAACAACAACAGGGCGGAGAACAATTGTTCAAAATTGCGTCTTCATATAGAATTGAATCTAGACTTTGTTGTAATTTTGTTTTTCCTGATCCACCTGGAAGACCCATTCCCGATAAAAAAGATTTTACTGAAACTGATGTCGATGCATTACAAGACGATGAAGAAATTGAACCCGAAGGCGCTGATTATAAACAACGTATTCAACAAGCTATGAATTTTTTACAAGAAAACTCTGACGAATATTTAACTGAACAGAAATTGATTGAATATAGTCCAAAATTCTTGGAAATATTGCAAAATATTAATAATCGCGATCATATTGGATTACATTTGTTATATAGTCAATTTCGTACTATAGAAGGTATTGGTATTTTAAAACTCATTCTTGAAGCAAACGGATTTGCTGAATTTAATATTGAGAAAATCGGCGGCTCTTGGGAATTGATTATTAATGAAGCTGATAGAGATAAACCTAAATTCTTTTTACATACTGGTACCGAAGATGCTGATAAAAAAGAAATATTATTGAATATTTATAATAGTAAATGGGAAGAAGTACCTTCAAATATTGTTAGACAACTCAAACAAATTCACGAAAATAACTTTTTAGGAGAAATTGTTAAAGTCATGATGATCACATCTTCCGGTGCTGAGGGTATTAATCTGAAAAATACCCGATATGTTCATATTGTTGAACCTTATTGGAACATGGCAAGATTACAACAAGTGGTTGGACGTGCTAGACGTCTTGAAAGTCATCTTGATTTACCAATTGAATTACGTAGTGTTCAAGTCTTTCTTTATATGAGTACTCTTAGTGAAGAACAAAGTACCAATGATAAAAATTTGGAACTCATTAATCGTGATAGAAGTAAAATAGACAAAAAAACACCCGTCACCACAGATGAAAATCTCTATGATATTTCCAGAATAAAAGATAATATTAATGAACAAATCATGAAATCTATCAAAGAAACATCCATTGATTGTTCTCTTTATTCTAACTCTGAAAATCTCAATTGCTTCTCTTTTGGAAAAATCAAATCTAATGAATTTGGAAGTGTTCCTGATATTAAAACTGACTCCCAACAAAAAGAGGATGTTAAACAAAAAGTATTAAAAGGATTTGTTACCGTTATTGATCCTAAAACAAAAAGAAAACTTGCTTTTAACAAACAACTTAATGAGATATATGACTTTGAAGAATATCAAAGTGCTTTGGAAAGTAAAAAAACTCTTCAATCTATTGGTAGAATTATCAAAGATGGCAGGAAAAATGTCATTGAATATTTTTAAAAACATATTTTATAAAACTAAATTATGTTTTACTATCAGTATCATAACAAAATATAAATATATCTATAAAAAATGTATTTATGGTAACATACTAGAATCAAGGAAAAACTACTGTAAAACTTTTTTCAAAAATTTGAAAATGGACAAAAATAAAAATGTCCAAAACGAAAAATCTCAAAAAAGTTTTCAAAAGGGTCTAAATTTTTTTGGTTTAGAGCATAATGCAGCAAAACGAGTTTTTTTCATGAAAAATGTTGTTAGCATAAAAAAATCCCGTAAAATTTGGAAACTTTTTTTCTCTGGAAACTTTAAAGAGAATTTCCGATGTCAAAAGTTTCCAAATTTTACGGGTGTGAGGCTTGTGATGTAAAATGCAGAGATAAGTATGATTTAGAGAGACATAGATTGACTGCAAAGCATAAAAGACAGATTTCTTCCGATAAAATCTCGGGAAAAAATAAAACTGATTTTTTCTGTGAAAAATGTGATTATATTTGCAACAAACATTCACTATGGAAAAAGCACATTGACACCAAGAAGCATTTAGGAAACTTCTCGGGAAAAAAAGTTTCCTCACTAGAAGAAAATTTCAAATGTTCTTTCTGTGCAAAATCTTACCTTAATTATTCAAGTTTGTGGTCTCATGAAAAAACATGCAGTCAAAAAAAGTGGGATTGTGAATTACTAGAACCACATGATATATCGTCAGAAAAAAATACGGATTATACAAATATTATAAGTACATTAATAACAGAAAATAAAGAATTAAAAAATTTTGTTATAGAGCAATCAAAGGAAACAAAGCATATTTTGAATAAAGTTGTTGAAATGTCAAAACCTCAACAAACAATAAACAATACAATGAACAATAATAAATTTAATATTAATTTTTTTCTTCGTGAGGAGTGTAAGGGCGCAATGAATTTATCCGATTTTATAAATAATATATCAATTTCACAACATGATTTAGAGAACAATGCTCAATTGGGTTTTGTAGAGGGTATTTCCAAAATTTTCATAGATAATTTGAAACAATTAAGTGTTTATCAACGTCCAATACATTGTACAGATACTAAACGTGAAACCATGTATATAAGAGACGAAGATCAATGGCAAAAAGACAATGATGATGCAAAAATAAAAAGTGCAATTCAAGAAGTATCAAGAAAAAGTATACAAAAATTGGTTAATTGGAAAGATAATAATCCAGAGTATGAAGATGCCGACTCCGATTTTTCAAATAAATGTATAACAATACATCAACAATCTAATGTAGGTAATAATAGAGAAACATATTATCCAAAAGTAATAAAAACCCTTGCGAAAGAAACGGCATTAGATAAATCTAAATAAATATGAAATCATAATTATATAAAAACTTTATTAATTCACTTTTACAGTAAGTGTTCGGTTCGTTCATAATTTGATTACTACTATTAATTTGACTTTTAATAATATTATACGTTTCATTCAAAATATCACTATCTTTTATGAAATCTTTTTTTATCAACCATTCATAAAAATCATCTTCTGTTTTTTGTTTTGTATATTCTCGATGCAAATATAAACTTTTCTTGATACTAAATGTTTGTTTTAAATTATAATCTGTTCCGCATAATACAATAATTTTCTTGAATTCATCTTCTGATAAATTCAAGGTTTTTAATATATTTTCTGTATCATATTCAATTACTGTATGGTTCAATATACTTAAATATCTTAATACTTTTGGGCATCCATATAAAAACATGTCCATGTCATCACTTAAACATGCATATGCTTGATTATTTATAACCATATTTACACATACTACGTCTGCTTCGCCATCTGCATCAATATATTGAACACTATAATTTATTAATAATTGTTTTATTTTTCTTATTTTTTCATCGTTTATTCTTACAAATTGTTTTTTTAATTTTTCTAATTCGTCGTTTATTTCTTTTTTATCTTCTTTTGATAAATTCGCATTCTCCAAGTCTTTCATTTTTATATTGTATTTTTCTTCTGCTTCTTTTTTATTTAATCTTCTTTTTTTTAATAGATCTTTTTTCTCATCCGGTGGCTTCCCATCAAATACAAATACCGGACAAATATTGTAATATTTAAATATAGAAATTAATAAATAAAAGTTTTCAATTAGCTTTTCTTGTCCTGCGAATTTATATAAATAAATACTTGTATCAATTACTATTGTTTTTCCTTCATATTTGGATAAATTTGATTTGTTAATATGATTATTGCATTTTTCTAAAAATAGCTTATTTAGGTTTGGTATTCCCATATTAGTTAATTTATATTATTTAATTTATAATTAAATAATACATTCAATTTTCCATTTCATACAATGTCATACGCATTGATCTATTAATCATTTGGTTATTAGACGTTTTTTTAGAAAAATCTTCAATGTCTTCAATAAAACACGATTGATTGTATAAATCATATATAAATTTACATAATTCTATTATATTTTCTTCACTTTGTGTAAATTGAATATATGCATTATGACTATGGTTCCATTCTATGAATTTATTTTTATTGTATAAAAATATTACTTTTATCATATAATACGATATTACATAAGTATTTTCTTTGTAATTATTATTTCCTTTGTATATTTCACTATAGTTTAAATTGTAATGATTTAATACCTTTTTCAATTGAAATAATGCAAAACATATTTCATTATGGGTCATTGTTTCTATTTTCGTTAACATCAAATCATAATTAGTTTTTATTTTTGTATCAAAAAATGCCAAAAATACAGTATTTAATATATTTGCCCAACATTCTGTGTATGATTCATATAAACGAATGTCGTTTTTCTTCAATTTTATTAAATTGAATAATATTTTATCAGTGTTTATATTGCTCATACATGCGAAATCCAAACCCATATTATGAAATAATTCATGTATTAATACTTTAAACCATTCTTCTTTTCTAAATACACATATTTCTGTACTTTGTCTGCATGTTCTCGTATATGCAGAATTTACATGTTCTTCGTCCAATGGTATTTTATTTTTGGGTAAATATTTTTTATGATCGGACATAAAAATTTGTAATACAACATTATGAGATATTTCAGTGTTTGTTGAATAATTGTTTAATACATTTAATATTAAATATACTTTGAAAAAGTATATATTTAAGTCTTTATTTGTTTGCTTGTTCTCAAAATAAAATATCACCTTGTATTTTCTATTTTTTAAATCAATCATACAATAATATGAATGTCTCTGGCGGTTTATATATTTTTCTGGAACAGAAGGAATTATATCGTTTGCATTTTCATGATAAACAACGGGTGTGTATGAATTATATTTTTTATAAATTGTTTTTAAAATATGTTTTAAGAAATTTTGTGATTTGTTGGAGAACCTTTGGTTATTAATTTTACAATTTTTGATGAAATCTAATAATATTTGTGAATCATTTGTTAATTTCATATATATATATTATTATTATTTTTCATCTATAATAACTTTACGAATTTTCATAAGTTCTCCAGCAGCTCCAAGTTTTTGTCTACGTTCAAAAAACATCAGTTTGGCTGGATAAGTCATTTTTAATATATCTTTTAATTCTTCATTTTGGGAGAACTTTGCATATATTGCATCTTCTTTTGTTTTAATACTTCTTTGACCATAAAAGTCCGGATCTATTTTTACTTTCTTATCTTGACCGGATTTCGATGCCTTCTTTTTTGCCAAAATGACATCTTTTGAGAAATCACTATCGCTGTCTAAAGAGAACTCTAAATAATAATCAGGATACGTTTTCTTGTATTTTGAACCATAATAATAATGTTTGACTGTATTCCATTTATGACCATCTAATTCAAACGGCGCTTCATAACTATTATCTATTTTACGCCTCCAGTTCTCTATTTTACCTAGTTTTTTAAATTGATGAACGTCTTCTTTTGCGATTTTTTCACCATTTGAACCTTTTCCAGGTTTGGCGGATTTTTGCGCTTTTGGATATATTACAAATACAGTATTTTCTTCATATTCATCATTAATAGAATTGTCTTCATCATCACTGTCGTCTTCAATTACTCCTATTTTCTTTTTTAAATTTCTGAAATCTTCAATTAAATTAAACAATCCTGAATTCTTTTCCAAACATTTATTGATGACCAAATTTTTAATATCATAAGGTATTTCTCTAAATGAAAATAATTTTTTCTTTTTATAAGTAACCAGTTTATAATGGTTACCGCTATAACTTGTTATAATATATGCATCTGGTTGAAATGCTCCCCGTTTCATTAATTTTTCGTAGCTTTCATTGCAATTCAATACACTATCTAATGCATCTTCATTGAAAGATTTTTCTGATAATATAATTAATTTAATATTGAGCTTGTATTCTAGTACTGAAATTGCCCATGTATCCGCCCAAAAACTAGACGTTTTAATATAATCCTTGTATTTATCTAAATTGTCAATGTTTCTCATGTAACCAATGTCAGTTTTCAATATTTCTTCTGAACCTTCTTTTTCTTTTTTGAGTTGCAAAATCGATGATTTAGATTCTTTTGCACTTTCTACTATTTCTTTGCGTTCATATTGTTTCAAGTCATTGTCTTCCATACGTTTTTTGTATTCTTTTATTAATCCTTTATGTTTTTTGATTTCTTTTTCAGTTTCGGCAATAGCATTTTCGGTCTCTAAATACAATTCTCTGTATTCATTGTATATATTTGCATTGGCTTCTTCTGCTACAAGTTCTCTAAGTTTTTCAGTAGAAACAAATTTACCAACTTGTTCAAATGCATCACGTACAACCGCAAAGAAACAATCACCGCCACCTTCATTATCAATGAGTTTATATCTATTGTTTTTCATGAATTTTTCAATCCATATATTTTTGGGATTATTATTATATTCATTTCTAATATCATTGGCGTCTTCTTTTGTTTCTTCCGGTAATGTTTCCGGTTGTTTTGTATTTACATCAATTGTGAAAATCTTGTCATCTTTATTAAGACTGTAATTTGGAGATTTAACAACATTTACTTTTAAAACATCGTCATCGTCAGTAATTTCTTCAACGTCTAAATCTTCTTCGGTAGGATCTTCAATGTCTTCATTGTCTTCATTATCTTCATTGTCGCTTTCGTCATCAAACGAATCAAAAAAAGCTTTATTAACAAAATCATATAAAATAGGTTTTTTAATGTATTTGGGATCAATATCATCATCTTCATCTTTAATGGATGGTAATTTTTCAACTTCGAATTCAATTAAACCTATTTGAGATTTTACTTCATTATCAACGACTAAATACATAGGGAAAAATACAATACCTTGTTTTTCATATTTATGATTGACTTTTCCAAATACAACTGTGTATTTTGTTTTATTATCTATTTTTTTGAATTTCAAATCATAACTACGTACCTCCATTTCATCATCATCGTCTTCAACCTCTTTTTTATTAACATACTCTATATTTTTGTTAATGCTTGAATGCACCATATATACATATAATAATATTTATATGTATAGTTTTTTATTAATTTATTTTTTTAATCTATATAATATTTACACTTCTAAAATAAACATAACCAAATGTAATGAATATCACTTACATATACCTATGCTTCAATTTTATGGTGCATGATTTGTTCATGGCCGCAAGCTTTTACAACAGTTACAATTAATTGTTTACCGTCATCAAATTCTTTTTGAATAGTTCTACAATAATCTTCCGGATAATCTGGTAATTTAATATCTTCTCTTGTATCTCCATCATCGTCTAAAAGAGTAACATATCCTTCTTCATTTATATCCATGAGTGTATATTCTTTTCTCGTTAATACGGGCGTAGCAGTGGCATGACTAGATCCCAACATTTCTTCTAATTTTTTATTATTAAAAATATTATTGGCAGTAAAGTTACATTTTGCGCTTCCATGTTTACCTGTTTTAGAGGTTGAAACATTTGATACTCTACAAGGCTGGTCTTTAATCATTATTAAACCACCTTTTTTAATTTGTCCGGCTTCAATAGGAATTGTATCTGATGCTCCTGTTTCGGTTGTAGAAAAATCATATTCGTCCATATATATATATATAATATATGTATTTTTTATATATATATAGCCAATTCTATATATCACCAGGGTTACCGTTTAATAATTCTAAAATAAATACATAAGATAAACATAACCAACATGTAATATAAAAAAAAAACTCTAATGGTTCATTATCGCGTATTTCTTGTAAAATACGAATATATTGAAAATCAATAATATTGAAAAAATTAACCGGTTCAATAACCGTTAATGCATGATTTTCTAAATGATTATCTGTAATATTGCAATATAAATCGTTTGTATTGATCATGTAACACATATTATATTATATAAAATGTGTTTAATTATATTTTTGTAAGTTTATTACTTTTTAGATCTTCTTGTTTTGGTCTTTTTGGTCTTTTTGGTGGATTTTCTTGATTTCTTTGATTTGCGTTTTCCTCCTTCTCTTTTCACATTTCTTTTCAGTTCCATTAAGGGAATGTATTGTTCTCTAATATTAGACTTTCCAATAATGGGGGTGGAAACACCCTTAACCACATTTATACCAGTTCCAAGGGCACCTTTTGTGGTAAATGAGACTGCTTTACTCGCTCCTCTCAAGATATCACCTATTCTTCTTACTCCAAATGCAGCGGTACATATAGCTTTATCTTTCGCTTTTAAATTATTATAATATCCTAATTTATTCTCTGACTCTATAAGTCCACTACAAACTTTATTTATTCCTAACGATTTTGCTACCTTATGAGATATTGTATTTTCTGGATTTATCTCACCCCACTGTCTAACCTCTTGATCATGATCTTCAGTTCCGCCCATATCTTCACCAAAATAAGTATCACCAAAATCAACATATTTTGATTTTTCACCTCCACTAATTACATTATTTGATACTTGTTTCATAATATTATACAATAATCAAACATTATTATTTCTTCTAAATTAATATTTTTTGATATTATCAATAATTTCATCGGGATAATTCATTTCCTCCAAAATTAAAATGGCACCTTGTACTTTTGATATTCCCTTTTTGATCTTATAAGTGTATTGTATTTTTTCATTTTCATCAAATTGAACATCCATTTTATAATTTTGAACTTTATTCTTTTTGGCTAATTTCTTACAAATACTTGTATAATGTGTTGTTAAAATATAATCCACATTGGAAAAATTAGATAAATATAATAAAAACGCATATGCAGATTTTGTTGCTTCGCTTGGATTTGTACCAGAAAACAATTCATCAAATATGGTAAAATGCCTTTCATCTGCATTATCATTAATAATATCAATAATATCTTTACATCTTCTTGATTCGGCTTGAAATAAACTGTCTCTACCAGATGTATCTGGAATATTCAAATAAGAATGAATATGTTCATATGGGTTCAAAGTACATGAACCATAAAACCCAACACCATATTGTTGCGAAAAAATAATATTTAAAGCAGTTGTTTTCAAATATGTCGTTTTACCAGAAGCATTTGGTCCAGTAATAATATTTTTATTTAACACACAATTGTTTTTCACGTGGCTTTCTTTGCAATAAGCCGGATAATATTGGTTTTTGAATTGAGTATTTTCTTTTTTATTAAAAGATGCGTATGAAATATATCCTTTCTTCACATTGTTGTGAATTTCACAAATATTTTGCATATATCCATTAAATCCAACGGAATATTTCAAACTCTCGTCGAATTCTTCGTCGCTGTGAATAATATAAAACATTTTCAATAAATACCCGATCTCACTGACTTTTGTTAAACTAGGTGTAAATTCTTCAATATCTAAAATTTGATTTTGTAAATTCATTAATCGGTACATATGCATATGTATGTCCTTATTAAATAATTGATAATGCATAACATCTTTGTTTATTTTTATAAATGAGCCCATTTTGTTTATGGTTATTTTTAAATATTCTTTCATTTCGAAAATATATGTGTTGATTTTACTAATATTTTTGTAAAACTTCAAACAAGTATTAATGTTTTGATAAATCTGTAAAAAATATAATCCAATTGTACCTAACAAATATAGAACGGTAGATGCACTAAATGTTTTTATATTTAATACTTGTCCAATAATGTGACTACGTGCAACATTTTTCAATAGACTAATATATGTATTAAAAGTAATAGGAATTCCTTGGATTTTCAAAATAATAAATGGAAAAATCAAAAACAAAAAAGGAATAATGAAACTGAGAACCGGGGATGACATATTAACAAGAGAAACAAAGCCTAAAAATGAAGAAGATTTATTTAAATATTTTAACATTGTCCAATCAACATAATGATATTTTTCTAGAAAGAAATTATTTTCTTTTGTTTCTTTCCAAATAGATAAAAACTTTTTACAGTCCACATTATCATTATGATAAAAAGGCGTATTTTTAATAATTTTTTGAGTATCTTTTAAATAATCAACATTTGTAGTATAATGTTTATTAACTTTCGTAACCATTGCACTTGAAAAATCATCATTTGGTTCCAATAAATGATCATACATTGTATTGGTATAATTAGACGAAGTATCTAATACAACGGCCTCGTCTGTATTTTCAAGCTCAAGATCTGTCAAAATAACGTCATTTAATTGGTATACCTGTTTATCTAAATAATGTATAGGCAACTTGAAAGTATTATAAACATTTCTGTCTTTTTCAACAGTGATTTCTTTTCCAAATATGTTATCAAATTGCTTTTGTATAAACCCCGTGTCTAACATGTATAATATAAACTTTCATATATTTAAAACACAACAAAACAACGCAATGTTGTAAGATGTATTTATGTTAAATGATATTAAACGGTGCATCATCACATAATTGTAAATATACTGAACATAAATCGAGTTCTTGTTCAATATGTACAGTAGGTTTATTTTCCCATTCACAATATGCAACACTTTTTGATGTAGGGCGATCTAGAAACAATAAATCATTTAATGCCATAAATCTTCGCTCCAAAGGTTTATAAGTCATGCTTTGTTTACGTGATATTTGCTTCCATCTCCATTCGAATTGCAATGCTGCACGCCATTCTGGAAACCCCGAAACATAGCATACACGTTGCCATGATTTCCCACGTTCAACTTTTGCACCAGTAAGTCTTGCACCTCCTTTGATTTCTTTATTATGTTGCCGTAATCTTCTTTCTAAATTAACTGTAGCTCCTACATATGTAGAACCGTCTGAGCAAAGTAATAAATATACAAACATATTCTATATGGATATTTTAGATATTATAAAATATTCATAATTTCACAATTATAATTTTTATTCTAACCATTTATAATTATCATCAATCGAAAAACAATCAATGGTTGGATTTATTAAATAATCATCTCTTACAATATAAAGCAATTTTGTATTTGGATCCCAATCGCTACAATAATTATTATGTGCATTTAAAGAACGCATATGTGGATTATGTTTATTATAATAAGAAACCGCATATGTTTTTGTCTTGAATTTTCCTTTCATATAACCAATGTGTTTAATTTTACCACTTTGTGTTAACCATCCATTTTCTCCTTCTTTTTCTGTAATAAACATAAGTACTTCAAGAACATAATTACTCATTTCTATAAACTATATAATTATTTTTTTATTTATATGGTATTTTTATTCCACGGTAACACAAGATGATCTTGAAAAGTAACCAATCCAATTGGTTTGAGACGGTTCAAACAAATTTCAAGATTATTATTAAATTCTTTATAATGTTCAATGATAATATTAATAATATGATCTTTTAGTTTAAATGCATTTTTATTAACAACCAAGTTATTACAAGAATATTCTATTTGTAAAAAATCACAAATATGTTTTGAATTTTCTTCGTAATTATTAATAAATGTTTCGTGAATTAATATATATATTTTCTTCATGGATATCTCATTTAACATATTTTTAATGTGTTTAACATATCTACATTCATGTAAAAACAATTCCTCGACATTATTAATTAAACAATCTTTATTTTCAATAGCATAATCAGTTATTCGCTTTAATGGATCTTCTAGAATAACAATAATTTTAATTTTTTTACTATAATGTATAATATTTTTAATTACTTGATTATTATCTATAAAATCATTACAATGTAATACATTATATTTTTTAGGATTAATGACCTTTATATCACTGATTTTATTATATGAACAATCAATAAAATTAATATCTTTGTTTTTCTCAAAACAATATTTGAATGTAATATAACTGTTAGGATTATTACTAATAATAAATAAATTAATATTATTCATATATTAATTTATATTAATTATTAGATTTTATATTGTTTGGGAGCTCTTTAATATTAATACTATAATGTTTTTCTATTTTTTTCATAATATCAATATCATTTCTAGTAACAAAATTAATAGCTAAACCTTTTCTCCCATATCTACCGGATCTACCAATCGCATGTAAATAACTATGTATATTATTTGTAATATCAAAATTAATAACTGTACTAACTTGTTGAATATCAATACCACGCGCCGTAATACCAGATGATATTAGAACTCTGAACTTACCATTTCTAAATTGCTGTAATGCTTCTTCTCTTTCACTTTTATCCATTAAACTATGAATATAACAGACCGGATAACCTTCCTTATTCATAGCACCATATAAATCATCTACACGTTTGATAGTATTTACATAAATAATAGATTGGTTTACTTGTAAAATAGAAAATAAATCTTTCAAACATTCAAATTTATCTTTATCGTCATTTAATGCAACATAATACTGTTCAATACAATCCAGCGTTAATTCTTCAGGTTTTAATGTAATTTTAACGGGGTCTTTCATAAATTTGTCAGTTAAATTTAATATCTCAGTTGGTAACGTTGCACTAAATAAAGCAATTTGCATATCAGTTGGTAATACTTCTATAGTATCTTTAACCTGAGTTTTAAATCCTTTTGATAACATTTCATCCGCTTCGTCAAGAATTAATAATTTTACTGAACTAGTATCAACATGTTTTCTTCTAATCATATCAAAAATCCTACCGGTTGTGCCTACAATTATATGAGGATTATTTTTTTTTAAATAACTAATATCATCGTTAACTGATGTTCCTCCAACTAATGTTTTAATTTTAATTTTTTCTATACAAGAACTTAATGCTTCAGTAACATTAGCGATTTGTTTTACTAATTCTCTTGTAGGTGCAATAATTATTATTTGAGTACAATTACAATTGGTGTCCGTTTTTTGTAAACTACTAATTACAAATGATCCCGTTTTACCAGTACCTGATTGAGCTTGTGCAATAACATCTTTATTATCAATAATAGGTAATATTGCTTGACATTGTATTGGTGTAGGTTTTTCATAACCATATCTAAAAATACCTCTTAATATATTATCATTTAAATTTAGATCTTCCCAATTTACAATGCTATTATTATCGGTCATAAAATATATGTATTTTATTTTTTATATAGTTAAATTATTAAACAAATATATTAATTATTAATTATTTAAATATAATGCTTACAATATAGTATGAGTGTTGTTTATAATTTACAAGATTATATAAATATAAAAAATACTAATTACTCTTGTATATTAAACGACACTGTTTTAAATACAATATTGGAATTAGAAAATACAATAGTTACATCAGATATTAAGCGACATGTAATTGAAAAAACAAATAGAAAGAAGGTGCCTGATATGAATTGGGAACAAGTGCGTAATTTTAAAACAACCAAACTTGTTATTTCAGAAAATAATGTAGACAAGGCAATAAATGAAATAAGAATTTCATTAAATAAATTATCTTCAAAAAATATTGAAAAATATGAATTAGCCATAGAAGAAACAATAAATAAATTATTAGAAATAACAGAAAATAAGGAACAAGATTTATTACGTATATCAAATATGATATTTGAGATAGCTAGTACAAATAAAATATATTCATTGATGTATGCATGTTTATATAAAAATTTATTAAAAAAATTTCCATTTTTAAAGCAAAGTTTAGACAAATATTTGATTGATTATAGAAACAATATAAAAAATCTGGAATATGTAAACCCAGATACGGATTATAATGGATATTGTATTTATAATAAAAATAATGATATGCGAAAAGCATCGGCATTATTTATAATAAATTTATTAAGTATTGATATTATAGATTTAGATGAGGTGTTGGATATAATAAAATTTTTACAAAATTTATTAATAGAATATTGCCAATTAGAGAATAAAAAAAGTGAGGTAGAAGAGATTATAGAGAATATTTTTATTATAACAACAAATAAGATTTCGCGACTAACTGAATGTGAAGAATGGGAAAGTATAATAAAACCGAATATAAAAAATATATCAAACTTAAAAAAAGAAAAAACAGGAAAATATCCAAGTATAACATCTCGTGCAAATTTTAGATGTTTAGATATAATTGAGGCTATTTTTTAAAGATAAATATAGTTTCATTGGTTTCTCTATGTTGTGTCATATTAGCATTTTTATTATACATTGTTATAGATTTTACAAAATTAAAATATTTTTTTGTAATTAAATTCATATCTTTATTTAAATTAAATTCTAAATCTTTACCATAACCTGAAATAATATAACAAAGTGTGCCGTTTTTTTCTAAAATGAAATGACATATTTGAATTGTTTTTTCCCAATATTTTTCGAGCCATTCATTATAGTCACTATAATTGGACGTGCTTTGATTTTTACCACTATATAGTTCTAATTTGAAATAAGGAGGACTAAAAAAGATTGTATCAAAATGGTTTTTATATTTTTGTTTAAAACCATTTATTTTATCAAGATGTTCAGATGGGGAATCAAAAATTTCAACTTTAACATCAGGATAATATTTCTTTGCGAAAGATTTTGTTTTTTTACATACACTTTTAATAACATCTGTACCAACATATTCTTCAACATCCTCGCATTCTAAAAATCCATATAAATATGAAGTCCACCCTAATGTAGGTGTAAATATACGTTTACCTTTAAAAATCGATTTATTCAATGAATAAACTAAATACGGGTTCATAATGGATGCACGAAAATAAAATGTAGAAAATACACTACCTGTTCTTTTTTCATTAATATAAAATAATGCACTCGGTGTTAATAATTTATAATCAACAATTTGATTATTATACAAGTCGTCTAAAACATTTAAAAATGTAGGAATATTGTCCATACCCGATGATGTATTTTTTAATATTTCTTTGAAATGTATATTTCTTATTATGTTTTTATATTTCACTAATTCATTATTATTCATTTTCTTTTGTGTCATTGATTTTTCTGTTATATCAATCTTATCTGGTATTAATAATGATCTATCGTAAAATGTAGATAAATATTCATCTTTTGAAATAATATGATCATATAACGGTTTTATTTGTTTTTTTGAAATCATATAATCTTTCAATGGAACGTTTTTTTTTGACGTTTTTACTTTAAATTTATTTATAAAATTTTCAAATGTTAATTTATTTGTATCTTTAAATATATCTATAAAATCATCTTTCTTCAAATACATATATTATTTATTTAGATAAATAAACTTTATTATTATTTTATTTGTAATATAATTTACAAATAAAAATTCGCCCTTAATAGGTCTCGAACCTATGACCTTTCGGTTAACAGCCGAATGCTCTACCACTGAGCTATAAGGGCATGATTATATATATATATTATTTATTTAATTTGTGTCTTCGCGCTTAGGACGTCCTCTTGCAGGACCTCTAGACTTTAAATTATCAGAAATCGTTTCACACATAAGTGGTCCACCCAATATACCAGAAATATCATTTGCCTTAAACTCATGCTTATCATCTTCTTCCATCTTATCTAAGACAAACTCAACATATTCTCCTTGGACAAGATACTTAAACTGATAATTATCTCTTTTTTCTAGCGGTGGTGCATATCCACGAATGCCAGAATAATGAACAAAGATATCTTTGCTATCATCTGAACATGTAGAAATAAATCCATATCCATTTTTGTTATTAAACCACTTTACACGACCTGTTAAACGTTCACCTGACATTATAATATATATTATATTACTTTTTTATATTATTTTATAATAAATATTATCTTTATTGTTTATATATATGAAACAATTTATTATTTTAATAATATTATTAGTGTGTATAATATTTTTTATAAAAAAACTGAAATATTACCAAATAACCGAAGGACTTCGCAGTAACACCACTTCATATAGTTTAACAGATAGATTTAATGATTTGGAAAAAAAATTTAATAATGAAAAAAAAGTAATAACAGATATTAAAAAAAAAATGGAAAAAATGGAAAATTTAGAGGTGAGAGTAAAAGGTCTTGAAAAAAAAACACGGAAAATACCTAAACGAATGTAAAAAATGACATTAATTTATCATAATCTGGGTCATCGTCAAAATTTAATGAATAACAATAATCTAAATATTTTAATAAATTTTCATCACAATGTTCTCGAAGATTATTAAATTCTTTTTTTTCACATCGTAAAATATTTTTTGGATGATCTAATGAAATCTCTTGTAAATCTGTTTTATATTCCATTTGATGAATATAATCCCACGGTAGAGAACCTGATATTAAAAATAAATACATATATCCTAATGAAATAAGATCATCTCTACGTGACTGAAGTTCTCCATTATGATTAAAAAAACTAATATATTTTGGAGTACCAACAATTGAGTTTTCATCTTTATGTTGAATATGAATATTATTTTCGTCTTTATAAAAGAGTGCTAATCCAAAATCAATTAAATATATATCAGTGTCCTTAATCATGAAATTTTGTGGTTTTATATCTCTATGAATGATTGATTTATTATGAACGTTCTCGAGAACATCAATACATTTGATAATTAGTAATCCAATTTTCTCTTTTTCTGGTTTTTTAATTTCAACGTAACTCATTAAATCATATTGAAAATGTGTCATTATTAAACAGGTAAGATCATTATATTTACCATACCAATAAATTGATGGTATTTTTTTGACCTTCTCTCTATATAAATGGTCAATTATAATTGCTTCTCGTTTTAATAGTTTATATATACTGTTTTTTTCAGTTTTAATAGCAACTATTTCTTTTGTTCTCAAGTTTTGTCCTTTATAAACAATTCCAAATTTTCCATTTCCAATAGCATCATTTATTTTAAATTTTCTATTTATAATATTATCCATAATTAATATTATGGACAATATCTATTTACTTTTTATTTTATTTTTACAAAAATTGAATAAAAATCCATCTTTTTTTATGAATGTATAAGTAGAATTATGGCATCAAATACTCTAACCACTTTAATCAGCGAATGTGATTACATTCAACAATGCTCGTCGAATAAATCCAAGGATGTGTGTTCGTTATCTTCATTGATTAAAATGCAGCTCAGTCAAAGTGATTGTATTAAGCTAGGAATTGGTTGTGAAAAACTATTTTCTGATATAATATTGAAACATACCAATTACATAAACATTAAAAGAAAAAACAAAAAAGGACAAAAGGAAACCGATCATTTGTTTTGCGATGAAGAAAACAAAGTCATTTATTATGCTGAATTGAAAGCAAATATAAATTTAGACACAGAGAAGTCAAAGTCAACTTATCAGAAATGTTTGCAAATAGAGAGTGAATTAAAAAATGAATATCCAGAGTATGAAGTGAAATGGTGTTTATTGGCGTTTCGTTTTATAGATTATGACAAAATTCCGCAGCTCATTCAGAAAAAATATATAGCAATAACAGATAATTTATTTGGAATAAATCAATATTTCAAATTATTGAATATTGATTTATATTTTGATGAAGAAAATTATTGTTCTCTATTGAACCAAATTGCGGATGCCATGTTTAGTGCTAAGTAGCTAGTAGTTTTTAATAATTAAATGTTTTTTATTTATTTCGTCTCCTATTCTACCCGAATGTAATTTAAATTTATACTTTTTATCATATTCACCTACAATATAATCTTTATATAATTCTTCAATAAATGGCGTTTTTCCAATAATAATTAAACATTTAATTTTTGTATTCTTGAAACATTCTGCTAATTTATTTTGTTCGTCTCTCGCAAAACTACAATATCCATAATCGGTAAATTCACTATCATAAGGGGGATCTAGAAACATAAAGTTTTCTGGATCATTATAATTTTCAAAAATATATTCAAAACTTTTGTTATATATTTCTGTATTTTTTAATAAATTTTCATAATCCTTATTTTTTAAATCTTCGAAATTACAGGTTTTATAACGACCGTAAGGTATATTAAATTCTCCTTTTTTATTATATCTTAACATACCTCTATAACATGTTTTCCTTAAATAATAAAATCTTTTTGCATTGTCTAATATGTTATCATGGTTATATGCTCTTACTTTGTAATAAGTTTCTTCATTATTTGGGTGTTCTTTCATGAAATCATAAATATCATCTAATTTTTCATTTTTTATAGACTGATAAAAGTCAATGAGCTCTTTATGTACATCATTTATTACCGATTTTTCAGGGTTAATATGAAAATATACCGCGCCTCCCCCAATAAAAGGCTCCAAATATGTATTGTATGTTTTTGGAATATGTTCCATTATATGAGTTAGTTCATCGGATTTCCCACCACTCCATTTTACAATTGGTTTCATTTTCGGTCTAGTATTATCGGTCATTTTTTAGATATATAACAACAATATATATTTAAATCAATTTTTTTATTTATTTCCATGGAATGTTATTATTAAATTGTAAATAACCAAAATTCATATTTTTTTCGTCATATTCAGGTGAATTCGCACAATATAGTTGCGTTATTACATTATATTTTATAACCAAAACATTGGAAATCGATGTGGTGTTTCTTCGTAAGTGGCATTATTACTATATATGCTATAGTGCGGTATTTTGCTTTATTGAACTAGGAATTATCTGGCTTCGGCGTGCCAGGGCCAATTTAATGGACTTTCTGGACTCTCATTTGGACTTTTACCAAAGGGTATGTGACAAGAACGATCATCGTCAATTAAAATATCTTCTTTTAGTGGTGTTATATGATTAAATACTGCAAAATTGTTAAAAAGTAAATAACCATAGCCGCTCATACAATCTTTAACAGTTGAACGTCCCGCGTTTGTTTTATCCGATTGAGGATCAAAAAATTCTATTTTATCATTTCGTTTATAGGCAACTATAGCATGACCCATAAATTTGTATTCTTCCGATATTATGTTATAAGATACACATATTATTGTAGCATGATTATTCATTAAGTGTTTATTCAAATAACTGTCTATCATTCTATCGAAATTTTTATTTGTTAAATCATCATGTCTAACCCATTTTTCAGCATATGATATATCAGTGTTAAAAAACAAGTCATTTAATTCCTTCTTCTCCTCCTCGGGAATAAATCTCATACTAGGTCTTCTTTGACTGCCAATATAATCTCCAACATTTACTACTATTATTGAACCTTTTGGTAATCCTGCAATCTTGTTCAAATATCTTGCCGTTTTTTTAGAATATATACCTTGGTCTAGGATCTTCCTTTCATACATTCTCTCCGCATCACGTTTTGCCTTTGTTGAGTTTCGTAATCCCAAAGAAAATAAACTGTGTATAACACAAGAACCTGCTGTCCATACCCAACCAGAATTAATTCCAGTTTCATGTGTGAAATTAGTGTATTCTTCAAATTGTTCTGGCGTGACCGAAAATTGTACAAGTGACGTTCCACCTAACATTTTCACAGGTTCACTAAAATGTTTATTAAAATATCCTGTTCGTGGACTATCATCTTTTACTGGTACCTCATCTATGCTTTTCAACGTTTTATTTTCACGGCTTGATATCACAAAAACCATACAACGAGATATTTCAATAACATATCTATTTTGTATTTGACGTGCTCTATGTCTAGCTACTTTAGGGTTACGGTGGAGGTCCGGGTTAGCGTAATCCTTTCCTAATTCATCAAAAAGAACAGATAATAATTTATTTTCAGGAAATAATTCTTCAATACTTGACATTTCTCTTTTACTTTGAGGATCATAATAAGTAATTACTGTTTTTCTGTTTACTTTATGTTTGAACGCAATTATATAATGATCCCATGTTTCTATATATGGCCAATCCCTGTTATTATCACACATAAGATGAATAATAGTAGCATGGTTTGATTGTAAATCTTCTAACTTCTCGTTAATCTCTTCTGTCAAAACTTTAAATCCGCGATAACTATATCTAGCTGCAAAATCGCGATGTATTTTTCCATCATCAATACCAAATGCATCGGGTAATAATTCAAGAGGATCAATTTCGTGTTTTTTTGCTTTCACAGCAGTTTCCTTTGCCTTATCATTATCTAGAACTTCTAAAGCAACTAGAGAATTAAGCAATGTTATGGAACCGGATTGTTGTGCTCCCTGTAAAGATGGTACGATTATTGCTGGTTCATATTTTTTTAATCGTGATTTATTAAATGATACTTGAAACAAGTCATTTTTTCCTAATAATGTTACTGGTTTTTCTACAGGTGTAAATGGTACACAATCGCCTTTTGAATTACGACGTGTACCAGGTGGGCAATTTTTACGTAGTCGTTGACTTTGTTCAACAAGAAATTCTTCATGTTTAATACATTCACCAGTTACTTTACTCTTACGTGTACCCTTCGGGCAGTTTTTTCTGGGTATCATACTTTGTTGAAGTAAATAATCTTCTATTTTTACACATTCACCATTGAGACGACGTGTTCCTCTTGGACACCTTTTACTTTTCATCGATGTAATACCTCTAAATATAGATGAAGTAGGCGAACGGCTCTTAGATTTCGTCTTATTATGGCTGGATGTTAAACTCTTTGACATTATAAATAATAATGATATTATTATTTTTATTCCAATTTTATTTCCATGGAATGTTATTATTAAATTGTAAGTTATCTTTAAGATGATTAAAAAATAACCAAAATTCATATTTTTTTTCGTCATATTCGGGTTTTAATAAAATATAATCAAGATGTTCTTTTACAAACATATTATATTTATAATGATAACCTTGGTGAACCAAAGTATCTGGATGTAAATTTAATATACTTTTTCCTTTTTTATTAGGCATTATGTATATATTTTTACTATTATTAATATCAAAATTCAAAATTTTTAAAAGAGTATGATTTTTAAATTGCTTTGGTATACAATGATGATCTTCTACATACTTATTATAATTTTTTAATAATTTAAAATTTCTTCGTTCTTTACTATTATATCTAAAAATATCATCATTTTTGAAAAATGAATTAGGACGTAAAGATGACACTCCCGAATGTAATTGATATTTACTGAAATATATTAAATTTGTACATATAAAAAAAAAAGAAGGATTTATTAACCAACTCATTAAAATATATAATTATATTTAAGAATTTTATAATTATAAATATATATATATATATGCCAAAAACAAAGAAGTATAATAAAAAGAGTACAAGAAAGACAAGAAAGACAAGAAAGACAAGAAAGACAAGAAAGACAAGAAAAATAATAAAAAAAGGTGGAGCTATAACAACTAACTGGTTACTATTTGAAAGTAATTTAATAAATAAACAAGGTCAACAAAATAAGGTTCTCTATAGTATTGATTATACACCAATAACAAATAGTAATGAAGAATTACCATTTGAATATTTCATACACGGTGTTAATTCTATTGCTAAGTTTAAAGTAAACAATATTATATTTGATAATGATAATAATGAGATAGATGAGATAAATATGTTAAAAATATTAAATGAAAATATTAGTAAAAAAGATATAGTAATAAAATTTTCTTATGAAATAAATAATACTAGTGAAACGGATAATCAATATGAATTAAGCAAAAGTGACGCATGTGCAGATTATGTGTGTAAATTATATGATTATGGTAGTATATCAAAGCCCACTATAAAAGAAAAAGAAAAACCTATGTATAAAAAAATGTATAAAAAAATACTAAATTCTATTCGAAAATCCAGCACACCAGTCTCTAATCTTCACAAAATGCCGGAAATAAATTATAAAAAATATCTATTAATAGAAGATTGTGGGACCGATTTATTCTATTATACAATAAAAAATTTTACAAACAAAGAACAAAAAACTAGCGATAAAGATAAGATTGCAAATTTTATAAAACAATTAAATATTGTAAATGATATGTTATTAGGATTACAGTGTATACATAAAACAAGAAATAGACATTATTATATTCATGGTGATATAAAACTAGAAAATATTGTAATACGCGATAACCCAAACCCAACCATAATAAAATATATTGATTTTGGACATTCTGAAAAAGTGGAAGAGGGTAAGGACCCAAAAGGAGAACTACTTGGCACAAAATATTATTACGCACCTGAAAAAATTTATAACACACCTGCACGCTTTCAATCAAAAGAAAGTGATATTTGGTCATTAGGTTTTACAATATTAATATTTTTATTTAATACAGATTTTTATCCAGACCCTGAAACAAACTCCAATCATAAACCCATGCGAAATACATTATATACACCTGGTAAATTCCCTATACAATCAACTTATTATAATATAGATAATGACGAAAATTTTAACTACGATGAAAATATGAATGGTTTGCAAAAAAAAATTAAAGAAAGTTTTGATAAATATTATTTTGCTCATTTTAAAACAGTAAAAAAAGATGTATTAGCCACAGCAGGTTCGAATGAATATTTGAGTAAATATTTGAATGAACCCCGCATATATAATTTATTAAATAATTTTTTTAAAAATTTATTACATTATAATCCAGACGAACGTAATTTAGATGAAGCCATTATCAATTTTACTGAATTATTGAAGTTAATTAATAGCATAGACAAAGAAGATTTCTCCGGAATTATCCCTCTACTAAATTTAGAAAATTTAAAAGATCCATTATGGATTTTTTCAAATCTATTTAGAAATAAATAATAATATAGTTTATGGATGAACAACAGTTTGAAATATTATTTGAAACTATTAAAAGTGATTCATCTCTATTATCAGATATAAATATAGATGAATTATTAGGTTCAATCGAAGATGATGATAATGATTTAGAGAATAAAACATTGCAAGAAATATTAGAAAACAATATTCAAGTTTTAGATAGTTTAGAATTAGATGAAGATAAAAAAGAAAAATATATATCAAAATTAGCAGATTATAAATATATTGACAACTTATATCAGTTAAATAAAGGAAAATATATAAGATGGATTAATAAAAATAATAATCTAACAAATGGCGCTATTGTATTGGAAATAATATTTAATGATAATGGTACAAATATAATGTGTAAAAATACTCAACATAAATGTTTACAATTAAAATTTGATGATTGTACAATTTTTCAAAAATTATCTTATCAAGAACAAGTTATATTAATGACTTATGAATATTTACAAAAAAATAGTTAATATATAATATAGTTAAAAATAAAATATTTATTTTATTTATAAAGACAAATATGTCGTCGATGATCGAAAAACTGTGCAAATATTTTTTTTCTAGCAACACTGAAGATAATGAAACTGTAGTTGAAGACAATTCAATAGTTTCTAATGAGAATATCGATATAAATGTTTCAATTGAAGAAACCAAACCAGAAACACAATCCGAAATACAACCAGAAACCAAACTAGAAGAAACCAAACCAGAAGAAACCAAACCAGAGGAAACAAAGCCAGAAGAAACCAAACTAGAAGAAATAAAATTAGAAGAAACAAAGCCAGAAGAAACCAAACCAGAAGAAACAAAGCCAGAAGAAACCAAACCAGAAGAAACAAAAACAGAAGAAACTAAACCAGAGGAAACCAAACCAGAGGAAACCAAACCAGAGGAAACCAAACCAGAAGAAACAAAGCCAGAAGAAACCAAACCAGAGGAAACCAAACCAGAGGAAACCAAACCGGAGGAAACCAAACCAGAGGAAGAAAAAACAGTAATATTTTCTACAGAAAAACCAAAAAAGGCATTATTGATAGGAATAAATTATAATAATGATAATAATAAAAATGATGATTTAAATGGATGTGAAAATGATATGAATAGATTAAGTCAATGGATAAATGACAATTGTTTTTTTAATGAAAAAGATATAAAAAAATTAGATAGTAAAACAGCAACACGAGAGAACATGGAAAATGAAATAAGAGAATTAGTAAAATTTGCAAATACAAATAAAAATTCAGAAATATGGTTTAGTTATTCAGGACACGGAACACATTATTTTTCATCATTTGAAAAAGATAATCAAGATGAAATCATATGCCCATCTGATTATAATACATCTGGTTTTATAAGCGATAATTGGTTACGAAATGAATTTTTAAATAAGTTACCAAGCGATTGTAAGATGTTTGTATTAATGGATTGTTGTCATTCTGGTTCTAATATGGACTTACCATATTATTTAGAAAATGATAAAATCCAAAAGCGAGAAGATACAACAGATAAAATAAAAGCAAATGTAATAAAATTAAGTGGATGCTTAGATAATCAAGTAAGTATGGATTATTATAATTCCAAAATGGGAGAATTTCAAGGAGCATTTACAAACGCTTTTGTAAAATCTTATCAAAAAGAGAATATACTCAAACAATGTGAAAATTTGAATAATTTTTTGAAATTAAACGGGTTCAAACAAATATCAGAATTAGCTATTTCAGAAACTTCATTGACTAATTGGACAATTTGTTAATTATTATCAATAAAAATATTTATTAATAATATGACATTTAGTTATTATTTAAATGAAAAAGATAAATTAAATAATAATGTGAAATATTGCAGCTTTACAGAATATATTTGGAATGATACTATAAATAAAAAAGAATTAGAAGAACGATTTAACAATATAAATGAACCTATTGTAATAAGAGGATTATGTAAACCAATTGTAAAAAATGAAAACATTATAGATTATTTAAGAAATAATATGAAAGATGAAATATTACCAATTGAAAAATATAATTCATATTTTTCATATTATAATGGCTTAGATGATGGAGAAATCATTGATATGTATGTATCAGAATATTTTGATAATATTTTAAATGAAGAAGCACCTTTTTACTATATGGCCGAATTAAATATATTACCTATTGCAAATATATACTTTACAGAAGATAATTTATATAAACAATTTGAAAATCCTAATTATAAAATTGATAATCATAAAGGACAAACAATTTTTGTAGGTAATAATACAACATCTGGTTGTCATTGTCATGTTACTGAAAATTATATTTTAAATCAAATATACGGAAGAAAAATTGTATATTTATTTGATTATAGTTCAAATGACCATATTATTTCAAAATATAAAGAAAAACAATCAAATTTTATAAAGGAAAATTTTTTTGAATTAGATCATTCCAAATTTAAAAATTTATATAAAGTGATTTTAGAACCAGGCGATTCATTATGTATTCCTCCATGGTGGTATCATGCGGTAAGGGGTATCAATGTAAATTGTTCTATAACGAATGTTTATGGAAGATATAATATGTGGTATTTATTATTTCCTGAAATAAAATATTACTTGATACTTGCAAGAATAGAAGAATATTTTGAATATATTATGTATATATATTATGAATTATTGAAATACAAATTATATATTTTTATATTTTTATTAATGTTGATTATTTTTTTATCTTACTATTTCAATATTTGGAATTATTAAAATATAATATTTCATTAAAATATTCTAATTGTTTTGTTTTGTTTCCTGTTATTGAATAATATTCATATTTGTCATATATAGATTTATTTGTTAAATCATGGTCTATATGTTTAATACCTTGTAAAATTAATCTTTTATTTTCTATTCTATTAACAGTACGGTAATAAATAAAAGAAAAAATATTTTTAAAAATAATCATATATAAAATAGTTCTAATCATTATATTTATATATAAAATATTTTTATATAATATTTATATATTTTATTATAATTTACAATAAACGAAAGCATAATTATTACTAATTGAATTAATTATTTGATTTTTGAAATTTTTGAATACATTCCCAAATTTTTGCGGATTCTGCCATATTAAATACACCTCTTCTTTGAGCAACATTTAAATAACTAACCATAACATTAAGTGCAATATTTTCATTTTCAATATTAACACCTATAAGATTAGTTTCATTATACGTTGCCATTTCAGACGTATCTTGCATATTTTCTTTGTTTTCGGTGAGAGAACTCATATAAAAAATATAGTTAATATTTTTTATATTTCTTTTTTATTAACTTTTAAATTCCAGTTGATCCAAAACCGCCATAACCTCTTGATGTAGTATTTAAAACCTCTTCGTTATTATATAACCTTACATAAAATGGTTTTAAACTAGCATGGCATATTTGCAGAATTCTAGTTTCTTTTAATATAACTGTATCTTCGAAACTACGAAATGCCGCTTTTATATTTCCTCTATATCCTGAGTCAATAATTCCAACATGGTTAGCTAACATCAATGGTGAATTTGATATACTTGAACGAGGATATACATAATATCCAATATATTTATTATTTTCTTTCATGGATGCTTTCACTTTCAAGTCTATTAACTTAGTATTAAATTGTAATAATGTATTTTCATCTGGTATAAATAAATCAAACCCTGAATCTGGCGTTTCATTAAATTTAACCATATTATTATGTTGTTCTACTTTATTTTTATAAAGATCATATAATCTTTCATCGTCTGATACAACAAGAGTTAATTCTGGAATATCCATATAAATATAATATTGTGAAATCTTTATTATTGTTTTGATTTATATTCTTTCCATGACATCTTTTTCGGTTCAACATATTCTTTTGTTTCTTCATTATTTTCTTTATTTAAATTTTCGGTTGTTTTAAGAGCACTATCAATATAAATTTCTTTTAATAATTTACCAACATTAAATGAACCTTCATGTTGGTCTACATTACCATCTTCAATCTGTTTTAATGTCATTAACATTTTCTTCATTAAACGCATATCCAATTCATCTTTAATAACTTTATTAAATATTTCAGTATAGTTGTTATATAAAAAATGACATTTAGACTGACATAATAAAACAAATTCATCATAATTTGTTTTAAATAAATCAATGTAATCTATTTTAATTTTTTGTAACAATTCAATGCTTATTTGAATTTGAGAACTATGTTTAATTTTTCTTATTAATTCAGTATTGTTCATACATTCTGTTTCATTAATCATTTTTTTTAGGTTCAGTTTTTCATTAACATTCATTATGTTATAAATATATTATAACGTTATTTTTTATGTGATTTATTTATATAAAATAAATGGCTAATCAAATAAATATATTGAAACCTCAATTTAAGACAGCAAATCTTTTAACATTAGGTATACTCATATTATTAATTGTTTTTATTATATTGCGATATACATATATTAGAAGTAATTGGGATACGGAAAAATGTAAAAACGGTTACTTTCTTTTTGCACCATTTTTTGGTAAGAACTCAAAAGAAACAATAGAAAGTTGTACAGAAAATACTATAGAATTAAATATAGACGATAAATTATTGCCATATAATATTCATTTAGATACATTAGATGAAAGATATAATAGTATAAACAATGAATTGCAAAATATAACAAATACCCAAACCTCAAATAGTCAGGAATTAAGAGATGAAACATCTATTTTAGAAGGTTCTGCAAAGCAGAATATAGAATATATTAAAAATGCTTTATTAAAAATAACAAATTCATTGATGATTAATACAGCAGTAAATAAAGGCGTATTGGAAGCATCAGATAATATAAATAATACATCTATTGCGAAGATTTCGACAAATATGGAAAATGTAAGAAATAATATGAATTCTATTAAAGAACCTAATTTCAGTAGTACCGGTTAATTATAAATAATAAATAATAATTATTATTTATATATGAACAATATAGAAATACCAATAAATTATAATTCAATAAATTTTTATAGTTCAACTTCTAGTACAATAATAATAATAATAATAATAATAATAATATTTTATTTATTATCAAAAATAATTTATTTTACAAATATTAATAAAAAATATTACGATTATAAAGGACTTTTATTCGGCGATGATAAATTTTTAAATAATGTTTATAATAAAATTTTAGATATTGTTTTAAATAGAAAATTTAAAGATATTGATGAAAAAATTTTAGAAAAATATAGAAAATTAAATATTTTAGACAGTTCTTATAATTTAGTAAACGAGAATGTTACTTTAGATAATATTGAGTTGAATACAATACATGCATCTCAAAAACAAAATTTGAATAACTTACTTGCTGATTATGAAGCACGTCTAGAAGAATTAAATACAATTCATGATGAAAATAAAACTCAAGTATCAGAATTAACAACAATTTATTCAGGAAAAATAAAAATGTATGTTGATGCAGTTTTAAACACTCTAGATATAATACGTTATCAAATTGGTATTTCATATACTACATCAACATTAAATAAAATGACTGATAGTCTAACGCGCCTTTATAATTCAATGTATAATTCATTAACAAAAGACGAAAATATAATATTTATTAAAAAATATTATCCAGAATTTAATAAGGATGATTCACGTATTACACCATTAGGAACAGATACAACTTCCGTGGATTTAACAGGAACCGCAGCAATGAAATCTTTAGCAAAAGGACTTCAGGCTGCAGATGGAACGATGTAATAATATAAAATAAAATCTTAATATTATTTATAATGAAGAAAACAACTCAATTGACTATTTTAGCAATCATATTATTTATTTTAGTAATAGTGACGTCAATCTATTCTTGCTGCTCGTTTGAGCCTTATAAAACCGATAATGTATTTGAAAATCTTGCAAAATATGAAGGTTATGAAAATATAGCAACACCTTCTTCTTTAGTAGAAAAGGTGAATGGATCATTAGTAAATCCTAAAATTACAGAAAAAGAAGAAGAAAGTTTTAAACTAGAAGGATTTGAAGGATTACAACCTTCTCTTTTCAATAAGAATGAAGAAATTGACACTTTTAGCAAAACAGATGGAAGTTTATCTTGCACAACTGATACATTTGGATTACAAAATCAACATGGTGGATTATGTTTATCAGAAGAACAAAAACAATTAATGCGTACAAGAGGTGGTAATGCAACTGGTTCCGGAACACAAGTCGGTTCACCAAAGTAAATATATTATATAATAATTTATTATACAATATATTTCATTTTTTTTTTATTATTTTATCACATTTAAGCGCTAACAGGAACCGCCTTAATAAAATGATGCTTCATGTAACGTTGAAGATTGAAGTAAGTAAGCTCATCCCCCTTTTGAACTTGAAGAAGCTTGGTTAGAGGACCATCAGGATGGATCCTTCTTCCATTCTGCTTATCTTGAAGACTATGGGCACGAATGTAACCATTGATCTCCTTGCTTACCTCAGTTCTAGCCATCTCAGAACCGATAGCCTTACCTAGGAAAATAGCAAGTTCATCGGTAATTCTAGTAGGCTTGACAAAACCAGATGGTTGTCTAGTACCAGAAACTCTTCTTCTCTTATTGGAAGACTTTTGAGCAGCCTTTAGCTCTCTATTAATAGTCTTTTCCAAGGTCTTGAAATCAGACTTAACAGAGGCAAATAGATTAGATAGTTGTTGAAGCTTACCACTGTACTCATTCAACTTAGTAGTAACAGTGTTTTCAGATGATGCCTCTGGGACAACAGCTTCAGTAGCAGGGGCAACAGTGGATGGAGTTTCAACAACAGGTGCTTCAACCTTCTCCTTCTTTACACGAGGCTTTGTTGTCTTTTCAACAGCAGTTTCAGTAGCAGTAGGCTTATCAGATTTCGTAGTACGAACCATTATACTATATATTATAGTATTTATTTAAGTACTTTATAATAAATATATTTATTTTGAGATGATACTCGGTCTAAACATTTAATTATTTTTGAAAAAAACGAAATAATTAAATATTAACTGATTCATATAACCAAGGAAGACTAACCCTTGCAGCATTTGATACTAATGTTATTGCAGATAAAATATGCATAGCTGCAATTTGTTTATATTCATTATTAATACCTGTATATATCATATTTTCTAAAACGACTAAACAACTATGTTGCATTAATTCAGTGTTTTGACTATCATGGCATTCTCTTAAGTTAACATTTTCTAAACCATCTTGAAATGGATTAAAATATGGACAAATTTTTCTTTTTGTTGTTGTTGGAATATTTGCTCTATATGACCAAATTTCATAAATATATTTTAAAAGATTAAAATAATCATGACAGTTTAAATTTTTAAACCATAATGAAGACGAATAATTACCTAAATTATCTATTTCATAAAACAATTCTTCTATTCTATTATTTATATCTTTATTGCGTATTAATCTCATTTTTTCAATTATATTTTCTCTATATGTTTTTGGTTCATTATTAATATGTTTAATAATATATGATTTATTAAAAAAATATTTGGTAAGCTTTGATATCATTGATACATTTTTAATAACATTAAATGGTATTTTATTCCTATCATAAGGATTTTTTACAGTACCTGGTTTTTTCAATAATAACATTAATGAATTTATATCGAAACCATATGTAAAATTATTATTATCCGTATAACTAAAAAAGTCGAAATAATTAATATTTTTTAATGGCTCGAGACTATAAAAATCGCTAATATTTACACATATGTTTACATTTCTTAATGCTATACCTCTTAATTTTGTTGTAATTTTTACTAAATGCATTCTTAAAATTGATTGTATTTTTACTATATTTTTAATTTTATTAAAATGATCTTTTATTCTATCTATTAATATTGATTTATTACCGCTTATTTTTAAATTATTATACTTTGCAATTTCTTTAAGATCTGGTATTTTATACTTATTTAATTGTATATTATTATCAAAATATTCATTCCATTTTAGAATTTTACATATTTTATTTAATTTTGAAAATACTTGCATTGTTTTTACTATTATAATATATTTATATATGTTTTATGTAAAGGTATTTATTATAAGATTTGTAATTTTTCTTGCATTTATTTCCAAAATATTATAAAAATTGAATTAAAGAAAAGACATATTATATTATATCATTATATTTCACACACCTGATATTATGACTGAACTCGCACAATCACAAATCAAACTTACTGTTTCCGATTGGGAACCAAAGAATATTATTGTAAAGCCTTATAAAAAGAATAAGTCTAATGCAGGTGCTACTGCTAGTATATTTAGTTCACAGCTAAATAAGATCCTAAGAATAGAAACACCGCTCATGATGACATGGGGTATTTCAGATTATGTTGATCAAACAACAGGTGAATCTGATGGAAAGTTTACAATGACATTGAATTTTCCTAATGATGAATATTCAACAGACGAAACTACTTTGTTGTTAGATAAAGTAAAAGAATTTGAAGATAATATTTTGGATTTAGCTGTTGAAAATTCACTTTCATGGTTTGGTAAAAGTAAGACCAAGGAGTTGGTTGAAGACTCCTTTTCATCAATTATAAAAGTAAATAATAAGCAACCAGATAGACCACCTAGTATTAGAATTAAGGTCCCTCATTATGAAGGAAAGTGGGGTGATATTTCATTATTTGATTACAGTACCCAAGAACGATTGTATCCTTCAAGTGATGAAACAATTACTCCTCCTGATCTAGTACCAAAGCTATCACAAATTGCATGTGTCATTCAATGTAGTGGTTTGTGGTTTGTTGGTGGAAGATGGGGTGTTAAGTGGGTATTGAACCAAGCCGTTGTTAAAAAGAAGAATTCATCTGGTTTTCAGAATGATGTTTGTCTTATTAGTTTGAATGAGAGTGATAAGAAGAAGATGGATAGCTTCAATGTAGAAGTAGCTGAAAATCATGAGAAGCCACAGGAAGATATTACTGTCGAAGACAGTGATGAAGAGGAGGTTGTTGATACTCCTCCGGTTGTAGTTGATACTCCTCCTGTAGTAGAAGATGTAAAACCAAAAAAGAAGCTAGTTAAGAAGAAGGCACCAGTAGCTGCTTAAATAAATAGTAATAGCTTTATATACCATAAAAATAATAAAATAATATTTTATATAAATATTTTTTTTTCAATGTTATGCAATATGCAGCAATCTCAATTCATATAAAAATATATTATATCCATTATAATATATTTTATATTAAATTTAACTTAATAATAATATTTGAAACATTTGATATATTATAAACATTTGAATTATCAATTTTTGCTATTCCTTGTTTATAAAGAATAATGTTTTGATTTTTTTTAATTTTGATTTTATTTACTTCTAATTTTATATGTTTATTGCCTATAAATATATCGATATTTTCTTTGTTTAATAGTTCTTTAATATCCAATTTTTCATATACTATTATATTGTTGTTCTCGTCTATTTCAATATTATATGGTAAATCTGGTGTAATTTTTACACAAAAATTATCATAGTATATTTCATGGTGCCATAATGGTATTATATATGTGTTGTTTTCATATATAAGTTTATATACATTGTTCTCAAAGATGTCATTTATTTTTGGATTTAAGTTTATAGTTTTACAATCATCTTCATTTTGTTTTATAGCTTCAAATATAGAATGTAAGATTTCATCCGGTACATGGAGAACCTCTTTATTTTTATCTAAAAAATCATGTATTTTAATCAGTTTATCATTATCTATATTTTTTAATATATTCTCAATGTTGTTAGTATATAATAAATTCATCTTATTTGAAATTAAATTATATATACTATTTTTTATATTCTCGTCTTGTATATGTATTTTATCAAACGTACAAAATATAATATCTTTAAAATAATTGTTATTAATATCATATAACAAGAAATCATGCGCTTCTTTTATTTTACAAAAATGATCGTTTGAATTAGATTTGCTTTTATCCGGATGATATTTTAACGCTTGCATTTTATAATGTTTTTTAATATTTTTTAATGTTAATTCATTATTATTTAAATTTAATATATTCATTGCTTCATTTTTTTTCATTTATCTTATTTGCTATATACAGTAATATATTTTCTAAATGATATATAGGTCTATAATTATTATTAAAATATAATAAGGATTTATTACATTTATATAAAATATCTGATATATCAGATTTATTAATATAGTTGTTATTAACAAAATAATATATAATATACCATATGCATTCCACTCCATCTAAATTATAAATAAATATATCATAAATATTATCACGTAGTCTTTGGAAATCAATTTGTTTCATCTCATCAATTATATTATCATTTATAATATTAAATATATCTTCAGGTAAACACTTTGAAATCTTTGAGAACGATTTCAACTCTTTTATATTAACAATATCACACTCATGTATATTTAAAAAATTTTTATTAAATATATCACTATTTGGTTTAATTAAATTGTTAATTTGCTTTTTAAAATCGTTCAACCCTTCATTATTTAATTCCTCTATTTTATTAACACTTTTTTTGTTTTTTAAAATTATATTTGTATAATTTTCCTTCGATGGTCGTTTAACATTAATAATTTGAAACGAATTTAATATGCTATTTGGTAAAAAACTTATATTTTCAGTTATTAATATAAATTTGATTTTTATCAATGAATTAATATTTGAATATTGTTGCACATAACTATAAAAAATTTCCAATAACTCATTATGTATTAAATGAAAATTATAACACACTATAAACCCAAATTTATTTGTTTTTATATTAATAATATCAACGATCTGATAAAAAATCTCGTGCCATAATGTTTTTGCATGACATCCTAATAACCCCATATCTATCTCATAATGAATATCACTTATGTTATAAGTATAATTTTGCTTATCCGTTGATATTGTTATCTTTTTTAAATATTTTAAATTTGTACTGCTATATTTTTTCAAAAAATATAGTACTTGACTATATTTACCTGTACCACTTGCACCATAAAAAATGGTATTAATATATTTTTCCGTATTTATTTTATCGACAATCGTTTGTATTTCTGGATGTAAATTTATTTCATCCATTTTATTCAAATATTCATCATTTGTTGTTTCATAGTATTTCATTTATTTAATATGAAATATTATGTTTTATCTTTAAACGAATTATTTTTTAGAACTTGTTATTAATATCTCATTTGTCTCGTATACAACATACCCAGATAATCCATATATTATTAATAATAATATTGTTACATAATAATCAACATATGCTTTCATTTCATCTGTATTTTCAGAAGATGAAAAATTTAACATGCCAACCAATGCTAATATAATAAATACTATTATCGAAACAAACATATCTTTATACTTTTTTAATCTTTCTCTATTTCTATTCGATAATTTTATTCTTCCTATTATTGATTTATCTTTGAATTTATTCATAACAATAAACACTAGTATTAATGACGTTAATAATAATATTATTGGTACTGCAAAAAGTATATAATATTTTACCTTTTGATCACCTTTAATAAAATAACCTAAAAATATTGCAGAAATCGTTGTAGAACAAAAAATTATAAAATCTTTGTTTATTGACTTATAAATATACATTAATATTGCTATAATTAAAAATAAAATTAATAATATAATGCTTGCACCTCCAAATATAAATTCAAAAAAGAATTTTAATGGTGGAATTTCTTTTACAAGATTATCTAGATTATAAACATCTATATGCATTATTCCTCTTCCTTCTTCTGTTGTATCTAAATATAAATCTGAAATCAATTTCATTGATGATAAAAATGTTACTATAAATAAAAATATTAATATTAATCCTTCCATTTTTGATTTAAATAAAAATGAAAATAATATTATATAAATAATGATAATTAAAATATAAAAAATGAAGTCCATTTCGTTGTTCAATCCTAACATTTATATTATAAATATATATTATGTTTCTCTAGGAATATTGTATGTATCACATAACCAATTTATTAGTACTTCTTCTTTGCAATATGTAAATCCTTCTTTGAATTTTTTTATATTCAAAAATTGCGGCTGTTTCATATCTTTTCGCTTATAATATACATATGGTCCAAATTTACCTTTTCTTACACTAATATCATTATTTATTACTCTTAATATATTTGCACTATCGTTTTTTGTTTTTATTATCTTTTCTATATCTTCTATTGTTATTGTTTCAATTGTTTTTTTTATTTGGTTTAATGTTTTTTTATTTTCTCCCCATTCCACATATAATCCATATTTACCGTTTTTTAAAAACATATCTTCGTCTTCGTATTTACCCATGTATTTTTCTTTTGTTTCTAATAATTCATCTAAAGTATAATTTCCTTTTTTTAATTTATCTAAATCTATCTTAATATCTTTCTTAACAGATTTATATTCATAACTTCCGTCGTTCTGCTTTTCTCTTATTGTTGCCCCATATTTTGAAAAAGTAAAATCATTCTTTTCGTCAATCATATATATCTCTTTTGTTAAATTTTTTAATGGTTGGGATAATTCTTTTATTTTTGTTTCACAACTTTTACAAATATTTTCCCAATTATCACAAATTCCATTCAAAATATTATCTAAATTTTCTTCCATGTTTTTTGTATAGTTATATGAAAACAATTCTTCAAAATATTTCAATAAAAATTCTATTACCATTATACCAATTGGCTGAATTACTAATTTATTACTTTCGTTGCCTACTATTTTTTCTTCCTTCTTTTTTGTTATTTTATCCACCTCTAATGTTATATTCATTATTTTTATTTTTTCACCTTCTATATCTTGCTTTTTTACATATCCTCGCTGCTGAATAGTATCTACAAATGTCGAAAATGTCGAAGGTCTTCCTATTTCTAAATCTTCTAATTTTTTTATTAAATTACATTCATTATAATGACTATGATTTTTATGTACCACCTCGTTACTTATTATTTTATTATATATAACATTTGTTTGTTGCTTCTCTATTGTATTTAAATACATCAATAATCCATTATTTTTATTTTGTATCTCGGTCTCATCTTCTTTTGATTTTATCCTCTTCCATCCTAAAAATATTGGACTTTCTATTATATTTTTATATTTACACTCGTTTGGTGCAGTTATTACACAATCCACTATATTATAAATAGCATCACTCATTGTACTTTCAATTGTACTTGTCCATATTAATTTATATAAATTGTTTATTCTTGGTTCTCTTTTTATATTTGATAATTTAATATCTGTTACTCGTATTGCTTCATGCGGATCCTTATTATCTTTTTTTATAACTTTGTTTAAATCGCCTATGTACTTTTCACCATAATTTTCATTAATATACTTTTCTATAGTTTTTAAAAAATCATCTGAATATTTTTTTGAATCTGTTCTCATATATGTAATTAAACCATCTTGATAAAGTATTTGACATAATTTCATTGTATCTGTAGGTGATATATTTAACAAACTACTAGATGTTTGTAATAATTTTGATGTATTCAACGGTTCAGATGGTGGTTTATTTGAAACCCTTGGAGAACCTATATTTAATTTATGGTCAAATTTAATAGATTTTTTTAAAAATTCCACTACCTCCTTTTCATCCTTTAATTCTTTGTTTAATAAAAAATCTATATTTTTTGTAAAAAACCATCCAGTTATTTTATGTTTATGTTCTTGAGAACTTTCTGTTTTTTTAATGTGATTATCATATATTAATCTCAACGCAGGTGTTTGACAACGACCTGCGGATAGACTATTATCTTTATTGTTATATGCATACTTCCATAAAAATGGTGAAATCTTATATCCAACTATAACATCGAGAACTTGCCTCGCTTTTTGCGCTTCAACTAATTTCATATTAATTATTTTTGGATGTTTAACCGCATCTTGTATTGCGGAACGCGTTATTTCATTAAAGGTAATTCGTTTTGTTGTTTCTATAGGTAAATCAAATATATCACAAATATGCCATGATATTGCCTCACCTTCCCTATCGTCATCTGTTGCTAATATTATATTATCTTTGTTATATTGCTTGATAACACTTTTCATAAATGTTATATGTGTTTCCTTTTCTTCAATATTTTTAAATATTATATTATAATTTTTATAACTATCTAGATGTCGCAAATGTCCTTTTGATGCTATACATTTATATTCAATACCTAAATAACCTTCTATTTTTGCACATTTTGATGGCGATTCTACAATTAATAAATATTTTGAATTTTCTTTCTCAAATATTTGTTTTTTTAAAAAAGTTTTTTTATATTTACCAGATTTCATATTATTAATGTTAAATTATTTTTAAATAAATTAAATATTATATTATTTTAACGATAAATAGTATATGTATATTTATAACTATATACTATTTTTATTTATATTATCTATTTCTCATTCTCTCAAAATAATAACATGTAATCCCGGTGGATTATATGGATTTTATATGTTAGGTGTTTCAAAATATATAAAAGAACATTATGATCTTAAAGATGCAATATATTATGGAGCAAGCGCCGGATCATGGAATTCAATATATTTATCATTCAAATCTGATGGAAACAAATTCATAAAAGACGTCGAGAACATTGACGTTAGTAATATGAAAAACATGTTTTCTATTGAAAATATTATTAAAAAAAATTTGTTACATAACTATAATACAAATGATTTTGATTTACATAAGATTAATATATGTGTAGGTGTTTTTAAAAAATATAAAATTAAAAAAACTATATTTTCAAATTTTAATGATTTAGAAGATACTATAAATTGTTGTATTGCTAGTTCACATATTCCTTATATTACAAATAATAATTTATTTAATTTATATAATAACCAATTATGTATTGACGGAGGGTTTTTTAGAGAACCGTTACCAGATAATATAGAAGCCGATTTAGTTTTATCACCAATCATGTGGAATATAACAAATATCAATTACTTAAGTAAAATAAAAACATTGAATATTACAAATTTCATAAACTCTGGTTATGAAGATTCTCATAAACATAGAGATGAATTGGATTTGAAATTATTATGATAAACTTATAAATTAAACGAAATACAGAGAAATAAATAAAGATTAAATATCAAAAATATTAAGAGAGGTGTCGAAGGAAGAATGATTAAATTCAACGAGATCGGTGTGAGAAGAAGAGAAAGAAGAATTAGAAATAGAAATAAGGTCGCAAT
>Ga0209715_1000063_pt1 | contig 99548 bp, 96 predicted proteins | sample COGITO_mtgs_1205_2_FD_184809 | JGI IMG/M metagenome (GOLD analysis project Ga0209715, IMG submission 184809) | Pelagic marine microbial communities from North Sea - COGITO_mtgs_120503 (SPAdes) (version 2) | ecosystem: Environmental > Aquatic > Marine > Epipelagic ... | reverse complement strand
TTTCTCCCTGGTTACTTTCATTTTGGCGGGTCGCCCCGCGCCCCCTATTTATAAGGGGGGGGTGATTCGATCTTACATCTTCCCAACCGCCGCGTCACCGATGTTATCCACGCCACGGCCATTTAACAGGTTTGTTAGCCAATCTGGGTCCATTTCAGGCACAGATGAGAGTAAAAGATCAGTATAGGGATGGTGTGGCGGTTGGAACATCTCGGCTTTTAGCCCCTGCTCAACAACCCTGCCATCTTTCATGACCACAACATCATCACTGATCGCCCGCACGGTCGCTAGGTCATGGGTGATGAACATGTAGGATAAGCCCAAGTCGTCTTGTAGCTGTGAAAGAAGTTTCAAAATGCCCTCTGCTACGAGTTGATCAAGCGCTGAGGTCACCTCATCACAGATGACAAACTGCGGCTCGGCAGCCAGGGCGCGGGCAATGCCAATGCGCTGCTTTTGTCCACCAGACAATTCGCTGGGCAGGCGGTCGATATATTGTCCTGGCTCCAGTTCAATCTGCGCCAACAACTCCTCAACCCGTTTGCGTTTGGCCGAACCTGTGAGACCAGAATAAAACTGCACCGGCCGGCCAATAATATCACCAATCGAGCTGCGCGGGTTGAGCGCCGTATCCGCCATTTGGTAAATCATCTGCACCTGACGCAATTGATCTTTGCTGCGCTTACGATAATCCAACGGCAAGACTTCGCCATTAAACTCAATATACCCTAGGCTTGGCGGCAGCAGCCCGGTGATACAACGCGCAGTTGTTGATTTTCCAGATCCAGATTCGCCCACAACCGCCACCGTGCGACCCGCGTGGATATCAAATGCGACGTCAAACAAAACAGGGGATTTTCCATAGGCCGCGGAGACGTTTTTCAAAGACACAATCGGCGTTGCTCCGGCTGAAATCGCCGGTTTTGCTGGTCTTTGAAACGACCGCACGGCCCATAAGGACTTGGTATAATCTTCACGCGGCGCAGATAGCATGGCGCGGGTCTCGGCCTCTTCCACCTCATCACCACGTAACAAGACCTTAATCCGATCAGCCATCTGCGCCACAACCGCAAGATCGTGGGTGATGTAAATCGCAGCCGTATCCAACTGCTCCACAATATCACGAATAGCGGCCAGAACTTCAATCTGAGTGGTTACATCCAGTGCCGTGGTTGGCTCATCAAAGATGATAAAGTCAGGCCGGCATGACATAGCCATCGCAGTCATTGCGCGCTGCAATTGCCCGCCGGAAACCTGATGCGGGTAGCGAAAGCCAATGTAATCGGGATCGGGCAGGCGTAGACGGCGATAAAGCTCCATACCATCCAACTCGCTTTCAGCCTTGACCCGCAACTTATGTTGTGTTGGCGCTTCTGTGTGTTGGTCGATCAGACGATGCGCTGGGTTGAAACTGGCCGCAGCAGATTGCGCCACATAGGCTATTCTCTTGCCCAGCATGTTGCGCTTCACCGCGGCAGAAGCGGTCACCAAATCCACCCCGTCAAAATCAACCGAACCGCCAGATATGCGGCATCCGTCACGGGTAAATCCCATCGCGGCTAGACCAACCGTCGATTTGCCTGCGCCCGATTCACCAATCAATCCTAGAACTTCGCCCTTTTTCAGATCAAGATCTATTCCATTGACAATTGGAATCCAAACCTCATCGGATTTGCCTTCGATTTTCAACCCACGTATTTTGAGGAGCTGCTCTGTCATGACATTAATCCTTCAAGCCCGAAGATTTGTGCAGCATCCAATCCACTACAAAATTCACCGCAACAGTCAGCAATGCAATTGCTCCAGCCGCCAACAGGGGCGCGGTGGCAACATTTGGTGCGAAAGCAGCGAAATTTATGAATTGCGACAGATCTTTGACCATTGTTCCCCAATCCGCGAGGGGCGGCTGAATGCCCACTCCCAAGAAAGACAGCGACGCAATGGTCAGGAACACAAAACAAAACCGCAGGCCAAATTCAGCCAAAAGCGGTGCCGTTGCGTTGGGCAATATCTCTTTAAAAATGAGATATCCCATGCCCTCTCCGCGCAGCTTGGCCGCTTCGATATAGTCCATCACGACAATATTTTGCCCCACCGCGCGTGACAGACGATAGACTCGCGTGCTGTCAATCATCGCAATAATCAAGACCATAAAAATGGTGTGACCAACACCGAGCTGGTTTGACCAGACACTGGCGATAGTCATCAAAAGCAGTGCAAAAATGAGGGCCGGAATGGCCATCAAAACATCAACAGCGCGTGACAGGATTTGATCCAGCCACCCCCCAACAATTGCTGCAAGAAACCCCAGAGAGCCGCCCACGAAAAAGGCCAAGCATGTGGTAGCAAAGGCTATACCCACCGTATTCTGAGCGCCATAGATCAGGCGGCTGTAAATATCCCGACCGATTTGATCCGTACCAAGCGGAAAATTTGGATCGCCCCCCATCATTGGATTGCCGCCTGGCACAATATTGGCATTCGCAAAAATCTCTTCCTGCCCATAGGGTGCAATCGATCCAGCAAAAATGGAGACAATCGCGTAAAGCAAGATGACCAATACCCCAAAGGCAGCCGTCAGCGGCATAGCACGAAACAATTTTCGCGTCCCAGCGGTTCCAACGGCCCGACCAAACAGGCGAAATAGATAGGCCGCAATCGCAAAGCCGATGAAGCCCTGCACCGCCCAGCGGAAAAAGATCACCCCAGCGGACGGCACGCCGTTGACCTCAACCGGACGAAAATAATAGCTCACTGCGGCAATCAACACCAACAGACCCGCAACATAGCCGAAGGCGACCACAAAGGGCATGTCACGAAAGAAGGGTTTGTTGTGGGTGAATTTTTGACCCAAAAAACGAAACACCCAGGCGACAACAGTCGTCGCAATCAAGATCAAAATCAAATTTAGCAACCAACTCATTTCGGGTGCCTCAATCTTGGGTTGGAAAGAATGGATAGAATGTCCGCCATCAAATTCAGCAAAATATAGGCCGCTGCAAAGATCAGGCAGCAGGCCTGCACCACGGGAATATCGCGGATTTTCACGCTATCAACAAATAGCTGGCCAATGCCGGGATATACAAACACGACCTCAACCACCACCACACCAGTGATTAAATAGGCAAGGTTAAGTGCAATCACATTGATAATCGGGGCCAAAGCATTCGGCAGCGCATGGCGCACAATCACACGCATGGGTTTGATGCCCTTGAGGCGGGCCATTTCAATATAAGGACTGGCCAAAAGGTTGATAATCGCCGCGCGGGTCATCCGCATCATATGAGCTGTCACCACTAAGGTCAGGGTCAAAGCCGGGAGCATCGTTCGGTTGAGTTTTTCGCCCAATGCCATGCCCTCATAGACATTCGACAGGGATGGAAAAATCGGGTTGAGCACCGCCAGCACCAAAATCAGAATGTAAGCGAGAAAAAACTCTGGGCTGGAAATCGACGATAGGGTCGTAATGTTGACGGCCCGGTCAAAGATAGAATTGCGATAAAGTGCTGCCAGAACGCCCAACGTGATCGAGATTGGCACAGCGAACATTGCGGTAACGCCAGCCAAAAACATTGTCGCTTTAAACCGTGGAGCAATTTGCTCCACCACGCCCACCAATTGATCCCCGCCCATATTTGACGCAAAATTCATCTGAGCAAAGCTTATCCCCAGATTGCCGGTCAAAACATTGGCCAGCCAAGAAAAATATCTCATGAAATAGTTTTGGTCCAAACCCAAATCCGCACGGATCTGCGCCACGGCCTCTTCTGTTGCCCCCTGCCCCAAAATTGCCTGGGCAAAATCACCGGGCAAGGCATTCACAGCCACAAAAATAACCACCGACACAATCAGCAATGTTAATATGCCAAGTACCAAACGTTGAAGAATGATCTGAAAGATAGACCCCACCAGACATCTCCTAATTCTATTAATTACCCCAGCGAGGTTAACGCCTGAAAGGCATATGTAAAGTCTCTTCTGTGAGTTTCCCGCTATGGGCGCAAAGCATCCATAACTTTCACCAATTGCGCGCTTATGGGTGCATCAGACAATGCGTGGCCGGCTTTGCCCACCATTTGCAATCGTGCCTTTGGCCATGCCTGCGCCAATTGCCAGGCGGTTTGTGGCGGGCAGATCATGTCATAGCGGCCTTGAACAATGTCACCAGGAATCGCAGCCAGCCGATCCATATTGTTCAACACCGCCTGATCCACACTCAAAAACAACTGATTTGAAAAATAGTGGTTTTCAAGCCGCGCGAAGGCGCGCGCATATTGTGACGGGGTTTCACCAGACATTCCCGTTGAATCAATAGAGGCCAAGGCATTCTCCCAACCTGCCCAGGCACGGGCATAGCGAGTTTCTTGCATCAAATCCCCACTGAACAGCCGAGCGCCATAGGCTGCAATCAGATCATCTTGCTCTTGCTTGGGAATTAAATCGGCAAATCGCGCCCAAGCTTCTGGCCAAAACCGCCCTGCGCCGCCACCGTAAAACCAATCCAGCTCAGATTTCTGGCCCAAGAAAACGCCACGCAAAATCAGATGCTGCACGAAAGAGGCATGGGCCTGCGCATAAATCAAAGCCAAGGTCGCGCCCCAACTGCCGCCAAAGACCATCCAACGCTTAATGCCTAGAGCCTCCCGAATTTTTTCGATATCTGACACCAAATGCCAAGTGGTGTTATGTGCCACCTCCGCATGAGGCCGAGAACGCCCACATCCACGCTGATCAAACAGAATGATTCGGTACACCGCGGGGTCGAAATACCGACGCATCGACGGGCTACACCCACCACCGGGACCACCATGCAAAACAACCACAGGCACGCCATCGGGCTTGCCACATTGCTCGACATAGATGTGATGCCCGTCGCCCACACTCAAGATCCGTTGATCGAAAGGCTCAATCGACGGATAAAGAACTTGCACTGCGCGTTTTTGACCTGCGACTTTGTCCATAACTGTCCTATATAAAGCAAAGGTCGGGTGCTGCCCTGCCTAGTATGTTAAATCCATATGGAGATGGGAATGCAAGGCAACCAATCGACCGTCGATCCTGCTGAGGTCGCAAAATTTGAGGCGATGGCCGCAGAATGGTGGGATTTAGAGGGCAAATTCAAGCCCTTGCACATGCTGAATCCTTGCCGCCTGGATTACATCACCCAGCAAATTTCCATGGAATTTGACCGTGATTTATCAGCAGATCATCCCTTTAAAGGTTTGCGGATCTTGGACATCGGCTGTGGCGGTGGGTTGCTCTGTGAACCCATGGCCCGCCTTGGCGCCACTGTTGTGGGGGCGGATGCAGCCGCAGGAAATATTCCTGTTGCAAAACTGCACGCAGAGCAATCAGGGCTTGAGATTGATTATCGTTACATCACTGCCGAAGCCTTGGCGGACGCCAATGAGCAATTTGACGTGGTGTTGAATATGGAGGTGGTCGAACATGTGGCCAGCCCGCCGGCCTATCTCTTAGCCTGCCAACAGCTTTTGCGCCTAGGCGGCCTGCATATTTGCTCCACACTTAACCGCAACCCCAAAAGCTTTCTGTTCGCCATCATCGGAGCAGAATGGGTCATGCGATGGCTGCCAAAAGGCACTCATGATTGGAATAAATTTATCACCCCAGATGAACTCTTCAGTCTGCTTCAAGAAGCTGGGCTTAAACCGGTAGACCGTAAAGGATTTGTTTTTAATAAGATAGCTTGGAGCTGGTCCATCTCAGCGCGAGATCTCAGCGTCAATTATGTAACCGCAAGTATCAAGCCCGCCTAGGAATCGCTGGACATGCTCAAGCGTAACTCACGCAAAATGGGCAGAATGCTCTTGATGTTTTCCTCACCCGAAACACCAGTTGCGGCGGTCAGGATTGGCGCGATTTGAGCAAAAGCATGATCGCGCGCGGCTCGTCCAGCGGGGCTAATCACAACTTGTTTGCGCCGAGCATCATCCCAATCAGGCCGAATATGAACATAGCCAGCCCATTCCAACTTGTTGAGTGTGTTGGTCATCGCGCCGCGTGTCAGATTAAAGGTTTTGGCCAATTGCGCTGGGGTCCGCTCTCCACCCACATGCGCCAAATGATTAAGCACTGAGAAATGCGACAGCTCCATACCTTTCGGCAAACCCTTCGAAATTCGACTGCGCAACAATTGTTCCAGAGCCAAAATTTCCGAAAACAGGCTGACCGATAGAGTTTCAATCGTTTTTGTCATTACTTTGATACCGTTTCAAATCAAATGCGCGATCATGCTGCAAGGATGCCACACGCGCACGCGCCCTGTCCACTTCACCTAAGTCTAGTGTCACGAAATGCAATCCTGTTTCCAGCCCTGCGTCCAGAATTACCTCCCCCCAGGGTCCAACAATCAAACTATGTCCAAATGTTTTGCGCCCCGATCCAGGATGCACACCGGTTTGCGCCGACGCGATCACGAAGCACCCCGTCTCAATCGCGCGCGCGCGCAGTAAAACATGCCAATGCGCCGCCCCCGTTGGGCGGGCAAAGGCAGATGGCACAGCCAAAATTTGGGCCCCCGCCTGCGCAAGGGCGCGATGCAATGCCGCAAACCGTAGATCATAGCAAATACTGAGCCCTAGCTCAGCCCAAGGCGTTTGCACGACAGCCGCCTTGGTGCCAGGGCGATAGCCCTTCGACTCGTGATACCTCTCTGTGTCAGACAGGGTGACATCGAACATATGAATTTTGTCGTAAAATGCGACAATCTCCCCCTCTGCATTGATCATAACAGAGCGGTTGGCAAAGCGGCCGTCATCATCGTCAGTTTTGACCGTCACCGAGCCAAGCGCAACCCAAAGGCCCAAGTGCCGCGCGCGCGCGCAAATAGCCTCAATAAAACTGTTTCCCGCATAGGGTTCCAAAACTTGGAATTGATGGGCGCGGTCAACCGAGATGCAATTAGTCACCTCTGGTAAAAACAAAATATCCTGACCCGCCGATTGATCCATAAGGCGCGAGACCGTTGCTAGATTCCCCGCGGGCTGATCGCTGGACGTTATCTGCGCGATGGCAACTTTCACGGCGCCAACATAACGGCCAATTTGCCAGATCGATCCAGTGCATAAAGCTCATCACATCCGCCAATATGCAGATCGTCTATAAAAATCTGCGGGACTGTATGCCGACCATTGGCCCGCGTTTGCATCTCAGAGCGGCGCTCCGGGCTCTGTGAAAGATCCACTTCCTGAAACGTCGCGCCTTTCGCATCCAAAAGCCGTTTGGCGGCATGGCAATAACCGCAAAGCGGTGAGGTGTATAATTCGATAATCGCCATTCACTAAAACTCCGTTGAATCCGCGGCCATTACAGCCCGCCAGTATAACGCTGATACCTATAGCTCACCAGCCATTGAACGTGCTGTAAATGATCCAACCGTGATATGGCAATTTTTTTCTATCGTCGCCTATTTTCTATCTGCGTCGCGCGGGCCATCCCCGCAACGCTGCACACCAGATCAGGCCGGTTTCGCAGAGCGAGCCGATGCAATCACAGAGACAGTTTTCGCTCCAGCCTCCAGACACGCGCGCGCAGCTTCCAAAAAAGTGGCCCCAGATGTGAAAACATCGTCCACAAGCACCACCTCACGCCCAGACACACATCCAGCGCGCGCCGGGTTCTCCACCATAGACGCATGCAGAAGCTTCCAGCGTTCCGCTGCTGTATGATCTTTAAGCTCCAGTGTGCGGCGACACTTCTTTAGCCCGTCTAAACAGAAGTCAATTCCCGCCATCCACGCCATCTTCTGCGCAATGAGTGCTGATTGATTAAACCGTCGGAGCAACTGCCGTTGCAAATGCAAAAGAATTGGAATGAGCAAAGGGGCGGGGGGTGTTCAAGCAATCGTCACAAAGAATATGCGTACCATTTTGATCCCCTAACATTTGCATACCACATTTCGGACAGATACAGCCAGAAATAAGATGAGCCTCGCGCCAACATTCTGGGCAAAGATGCAGGTGATCTTGCACCAAGACCCGACATCCGGGACATTGATGAGGATAAATCATTTGCAACACACCTTGCAAATCACACAGCTCCCTTCTACCTCAGAGCAATGACCGCGCCTCTACTTTTCGATCCCAAGGCTGAAGCCGAAGCCCGGGCCCGGGCCCACGCCACCGGCATGTTTTTGCAAGAGCTGGCCTGCACTGAAATCATAGAAAGACTGAAAGCGGTTAACAGGCAGTTTAAATCGGTCGCCATCGTCACAGGTTTTCCTGAATCTTGGTCCATTGCCCTTCCAAGCGCGAAACTGGTGCCCGATGAGGATCTTTTGGAATTAAGCCCTGGCCAGCATGATCTCGTAATACACGCAATGGCACTGCATCATTGCAATGACCCTGTAGGCCAAGTGGTGCAATGCGGCCGCGCGTTAAAACCCGACGGATTGTTCATGGGGGTATGTTTTGGCGGTCAAACCCTCACAGAACTGCGCAGCGCCCTATCCGTGGCAGAAGCGGATTTGCGCGGGGGCCTGTCGCCGCGTATCACCCCTATGGCGGAAATTCGAGAACTTGGCGCCCTTTTGCAACGCGCCGGCCTCGCTTTGCCAGTGGCAGATTCATTAAAAATACCGGCATCTTATAGCGATATTTATCACTTGATGCGCGATTTGCGCGACATGGGTGAAACCAATATTATGACGGCGCGGCAAAAAACCTTCACTTGCAAATCACTTTTTGACCGGGCCCAAGAGGTGTTTGCTGCAGAATTCCCCACCGATGACGGCCGCATTTCCTGCACATTCGATTTGGTTTTCCTTTCTGGTTGGGCACCACACGCGAGCCAACCCAAAGCATTAAAGCCCGGATCCGCGACGAAATCGCTCCAAGAAGCCCTAGAGGGGGCAAAAAGCTCCTCGGGGAATTGACGAGACCCATTTTCCAGTTATTTGCAGGGAACAAGTTCAGGAGAGCACCGTGACAGATCAAGAGACCACCTATCTGCCCTTATCCGCTGCACCAGCAGATCACCCAAAGGTGAAGGCGCCAAAGATTGGGGTTTTGCTGTCCAATCTGGGCACACCAGACAATTATGACTATTGGTCCATGCGCCGATACCTGGGCGAATTTTTGTCGGATCGGCGGGTGATTGATTATAGCCCTTGGCTTTGGCAGCCTTTGCTCCAGCTCATCATCTTAACAAAGCGACCGTTTTCTTCTGGCGCGGCCTACAAATCAATTTGGAATATGGAGGCAAATGAAAGCCCCCTGGCCACCATAACAAAGGCGCAAACCGAGGCCGTTCGGGCAGAAATTTCGAAACGCCACGACGGTAATGTTATGGTTGAATATTGCATGCGCTACGGCAATCCTTCCACCCAATCCGTTGTGCAAAAAATGGTCGACGCTGGCTGCCAGAAAATTCTGTTCTTTCCACTCTACCCGCAATTCGCTGGGGCCACCTCTGCCACGGCTAATGATGAGTTTTTCCGCAGCTTGATCAAGCAAACTTGGCAACCGGCCGCTCGGACTGTCAGCCCTTATTTTGATCGTCCCGATTATATCAACGCATTGGCCACCTCCATTGAACGGGCCTATGAAAGGGCAGATGTGCGTCCAGAGGTTTTAGTATGCTCCTATCATGGTGTGCCAAAGCGTTATTTGATGCAGGGTGATCCCTATCATTGCCAGTGCCAAAAAACCACGCGCCTGTTGAAAGAGCGCCTGGGTTGGGATGACACACAAATCGTAACCACCTTTCAATCAAAATTCGGTCCAGAGGAGTGGTTGCAACCCTATACGGTCGAAGAAGTGGCGCGTATGGCTGAGAAGGGTCAGAGAAATATTGCTGTCTGCGCCCCAGCTTTTTCAGCCGATTGCATAGAAACGCTGGAAGAAATTAACGAAGAGATCAAAGAAAGCTTTGAGCACGCCGGCGGCGAGCATTTCACATATATCCCCTGCTTGAACGACAGTCAGGAACATATTGAAACTTTGAGCAATGTGATTTCAGAAAATCTACGAGGCTGGATCCAATCAAAAAAGGGCCCCTGAAACAGCGGCCCTTTTCAAATTTATACTTATAAACAACTATTTATTTGGTTACCGGTTAGTTAATTGCCAGTGCCACGATTGCGATCAATGCCAGTGGAATCAGCAACGTGCTTGCAGAACCAGCTGCTTGATCCATTGTGGATGCAACAACAGGTGCTTCCATGACCGGCTCGCTCATACCGCCTGCGAAAGCAGTGGTTGCGGCTGCCGCAAAGACTGTCGCCAAAATTAGTTTTTTCATTTCCGTCTCCTTTCATTTTGGTTCTCACGACTCTCATGCAGAACCTAAAAGTTAGCCCGCCCAGATTACGATCCGGATAAAGCAAATTAAATTTGTTTTTGCAAATGCAGTTTCGGCATATTTTCGCCAAAAGTGCGACACTCGTCAAATTAGCAACACCTGAGTGCCAACCTTAGTCAAATCATATAGTTCTGCAATTTGCTCGTTGTAAAGCCCGATGCACCCATTCGAGGACCTGCGGCCTATCTTGCGCGTATCATGGGTTCCATGAATGCGGTAATAGGTCCAAGAAAGATACAGCGCGTGGCTTCCCAATGGGTTGTCCGGCCCTGGCCCGACAAATTCAGGCCATTCCGGGTTGCGTTTGCGCATCTCGGGAGTTGGTCGCCAGGATGGGCCAACAACCTTGCGCACAACTTTCGTCCGGCCTTTGCGTGTTAAATCGGCGGTCATCGGAACAGATGTGGGATAGAGTTTGTAAATCGATTCATCCTCAGACCAGTAATGCAGAGTGCGCGAGTCTATATCAGACAAAATTGCCCCGTTTTTAAGCGTATCAAAATAGGGGCGCCAATCCAACATTCTAAAACTGCTGATATTGCGCAGGGCTGTTTTGCTGGAATCTGCGTCAGCCTCGCCAACATCGAGAAGCCCTGTCTCCTGCGACAGGGCGAGCGTACCCGTCAAAGATGCCGCCCCCGTCAAAAACGCCCGTCTTGGTAAGTATAATTTTGCTCGGCCCATGTTATTTACTCCACATGTGTTGAGGGTGCTTACAAAGAAACTCGACAAGACACAAATCAAACACGCGTGATTTGCAGCATTTGTCTTAATATTGGGTTTGATTAGCAACGCATTGCCGCTATGTACGCTGCACAGCATTGAGGGATTAACATGATTTATCGGGTCGTTCTAGCGATTGGCTTGCTTCTAATGACGGCATGTACACAGGGAGCCGGCTCCAATACCGGGCCCGGAGATCGCCCGTTACGTCCGATATATGTCATCAAACCCTCGGATGCAGCGCGTATACAATATAGCATTTTAGATGGTATAAACAGCATTCGGCGCGCAGGTGGCCTGCAAACCTTGGTCTTCAATGCCAAGCTCAATGCCGCTGCCGCCACACATGCGCGCGATATGGCGGTGCAAAACCGCGCCTGGCATTTTGGCTCGGATGGTTCCTCTCCGCTCGACCGTATGGAGCGCGTCGGATACGAAGGAACGCTTCTGGGCGAAAATATTTCCGAAACCTTTGAGACTGAACTCGAGACTCTCGCAGCCTGGATGGACACCCCGGCCACGCGGACAATCATCCTCGCGCCAGACGCGCAGGAAATGGGTTTTAGCTGGTATCAAGAACCAGGTGGCAAAATTTGGTGGACTTTGGTCACCGGCATAGAAGCGCCGATTTAGAACATAACGCGCGACCCTGCGATGCAAATTGCACGCCCCAGACGGACGCTAGGGAAAAATCCAAATTGGTGTGCCGATATCAACCATCGCATAAATTTCTTCAATTTCACGGTTACTCACAGCCACACAACCCCAAGTCCAATCTTTGAAAAAGAAGCGATAGGAGCGGGGCGTTCCGTGTATAAAGATATCACCACCCGGACTTCGCGTTCCAGCAGCCCGTCGATCAGCCGCGTTGGGATAAGATATGCCTACAGATAGGTGAAATTGGCTGTTAGGGTTTTTGCGATCAATGACATATTGCCCCTCTGGGGTTTTTCCATCGCCTTCAAATTGCTTATGACCAATGGGGGCAAAGCCCAATTTAAAGTCATATTCTTTGATAACCGTATTCCCTTGGAACAGGAACATGCGGCGGTCCGCCTTGTATAAAACCAAAGCCGTCGCTTTCGGAAGATCGGTCCGCACAATGGGCTTGGGATCGGAACAGGCGGCCAATACCAACGCGGTGCACAACATCGCGACGATTTTAAAAACTCTCATTGCACTCACCCCAACTACCCTGCCAATCTCTACCTTAGGATCACTAAAATACAACTCATCAATTTTGAGCCATGCGTTCCTCAATCGCCTTAAGTTGGGCCAAGACCCCGTTACGATAGGTATCTGTTTTTTGATCTGCTTTTTCAGAATAGGCATCCTGCATAGAGTTTACAATCAAACCCACTATCAGGTTCACCACAGCAAAAGTCGTCACCATGATAAAGGGTACGAAAAACGCCCAAGCATAGGGGTATACTTCCATCACCAGGCGCACGATTCCCATCGACCAACTTTCCAATGTCATGATCTGAAGTAAAGAATAGGCCGACTGCGCAAGCGAGCCAAACCACTGCAGAAAATCAGCGCTAGAGAGTTGTGTCGAAATCACCGACCCAATGTAAAAAATAATCCCCATCAACAAAAAGACGGACGCCATACCCGGCAAGGCGGTGATGAAGCCCTCAACCACCCGGCGCAAGCGCGGTGCCACTGAAACCACGCGCAAAATCATGGATATTCCACCCATCGCGGAAAAACCTCAAGCGGGAAACCAACAGCTTCAGAACCAGCTCCACCACAAATATTGCCAAACAAATGACAGCAGTAATAAATTTACGGACTCGCGCTGGCTCGAGGGTTGTTTGAAGAGATGTCATCAGATTTTAAACCTTGCTGAAATGAGCAACAATCTCGATATGTGGCGACCATCTAAATTGATCAACCACTTCAATCCATTTTAGCGAATAACCGCCGTTACACAGCAAGGCCGCATCCCGCGCGAAACTGACGGGATTGCACGACACCATAGCAATATCGCGCAGATCGCTTCGTGCCAATTGCCCCACTTGCTGCTCTGCACCCGCGCGGGGCGGATCGATTATGGCGGCGTTGAACGGTTTGAGATCCGTGTGGTCAATAGGATTGCGAAACAAATCACGGGTGGACGTTGTTACAGTCTTGATCCCCTGTGTGTGCCGTACGCCATGGGCCAAAGCCTCAAGAAGCGCGGCATCGTTTTCAAAACACTGCAGCGTCGCCACATCCGCCAATGGCAATCCCAATGTGCCAGCGCCAGAGAACAAATCAATGATCCGATCCGCCCCCGCCAATGCTCGCGCTACCGCGGCTTGAAGCGCACGCTCGCCCGCCTCAGTGGCTTGTGTAAACGCCCTGGGTGGTGGAGTGATTTTCACCTTTCCAAAAGTCATTTGTGGCGCCTGATGCTGGCAAATAATTTCATGTCCCACGGACAACCTCGCAAGCCCATTGGATCCAGCCCATTGGGCAAATGGACCAAAATCAGTGTCCGCAAGGTGACCCAATCCCTCGACAGATACATCAACCCCGCGTTCTGACGCCAATACCCATAAATCAAGCTGGCTTTTGCGAGACCCAAATAGCGCCGTAAATTGCTCAAGCGCCGGTATGATGTTCAAAATCTCAGGAACCAGAACCCGGCAGGGCTCAATCGGCTGAATCGTGTCGCTGGCCTTGCCGAAGAATCCCACGGTGGCACCCTTCTTCATGCGCCGGCCTGTGAGTTTGGCGCGGCGACGGGAGTTTTCTGGCGACGTGTGAATCGCTTGGACTTTCGCTGTAATTCCCTGCGCCGCCAAGGCCCGCACGACAACCTCTTGTTTCCACAGCGCCACAAAATCAGGGTGTGCATGATGTAAGGCGCAGCCACCACAACGCTTGAATGCGCTGCACCGAGGAGTAATGCGGTGCTCGGAGGGCGTGACAATTCGTGTATCGTGCAACCGATCACCCAGCAGATCCCCAGAAACCACCTCACCCGGCAACGCACGATCAACAAAAATCGGTCCTGCGGCCAAACCATCGCCCAGGTGCCCTAAACGTTCGATTGTGAGTTCCATTAGGTCTCTTCCATTGCCAAAAAGCCACCAGATTGGTGCTTCCAAAATCCAGCATAGGCCCCATTGGCTTCTAACAGGCTGGCATGAGTTCCCTCTTCTACAATGCGGCCTTCGTCAAGCACCACAATGCGATCCATACGCGCAATGGTTGAAAGGCGGTGTGCAATTGCAATCACAGTCTTGCCACTCATCACACAATAAAGTGTTTCCAAAATCTCTGACTCCACCGCACTGTCCAGTGCTGAGGTGGCCTCATCTAGCACCAAAATTGGCGCATCTTTTAAAATCACCCGCGCCAAAGCAACCCGCTGCCTTTGACCGCCTGAGAGTTTCACACCCCGCTCACCGACCCGCGCATCATAGCCTTTACACCCTTCAAGATCTTCCAGCTGCAAAATAAAGTCATGCGCTTCTGCTTTTTTCGCAGCTTCAATCATATCTTGCTCAGTCGCATCGGGCTTGCCGTAAAGAATATTGTCCCGCACAGAGCGATGCAGCAATGAGCTGTCTTGCTGCACCACACCAATTTGCGCCCGCAAACTGTTCTGTGTGACCTCAGAAATATTTTGCCCATCAAAATATATGGCCCCGGATTCCACATCATAAAACCGCAGCAGTAGCTTGATGAAGGTTGATTTGCCTGCACCGCTAGCCCCAACCAATCCCAGACTCTCACCTGCTTTAATTTCAAGTGAAACATCCTCAAGCCCACCCATGTCCTTGCCATAGCGATGGGTGAGATTGGCAACGGATATATGCGCTGCTTTCATCTGCAACTCCCGAGCGCCCGGAGCATCAACCAGCTCAATCGGAGCAGAAATTGTCTCCATCCCCTCGCGGATAACCCCCATTTCTCTGAAAAGAGTGGTCAATGCCCACATGATCCAATGAGACATGCCGCTCATCCGTAAGGTAAGCGCTGCACCAGCGGCAACCAAGCCCACATCTGCGCTGCCGATGCTCCAGAGGTAGACACCCCAACCCACAACGCTAACAACCAAAAAACCGTCCAACAGAATTAAACCAAATTCCATGGTCGTATAAAGCCGCATTTCCTTTTGAAAGGTCACCCGCGCCTCCTCAATCGCCTCGACTCCATAGGTCAGCTCTTGATCGTTCTGTGAGAACATTTTGACCGCATGAATATTGGTATAGCTGTCCACTACACGACCCGTCACGGCACTGCGCGCGTTCGACGCCGCCGCCGATGCCGGGCTAACGCGCCGCACGGTCCAGACGACCAAAGCGAAATACAGCCCCGTCCATATCGCAAGTGGGATCATTAAACGAGGGTCAGACTCTCCCAATAGGAAAAAGGCCCCGATTAAATAGACAAACGAATAGGTGACCGCGTCAATCAGCTGATAAACAAATTCGCCTGTCGCAGGCGGGGTTTGCATAATTCGATTTGCAATGCGTCCAGCGAAATCATTTTCAAACCAGCCGACAGACTGCCCCAGCACATGACGATGCGCGCGGTAACGCACCAAGGTGCCCACATTTGGCAAAATTGTATTGTTAAGCAAAAGGGTTGAAAGCGTCTCAATCAAAGGTCGAATCAAGAGGATAAACCCGGTGACCACAGAAAGCTCTACCCAATGATTGCCCCAAAATTCAGACGGCTTTGCCTCAGTCATCAGCACAACCAGACGCCCGAAATACCAGATCAGAAAAATCTGGACCGTCGCAACAAGCGACTGGAAAAAAATGGAAAAGCCAAATATCTTTTTGAACGGTCGCAGATAGTCACGCAAAAAGAGCAAAAGCGCGCGCGATGGGCGATTGCTGACTGGGTAAGGTTGATAGGGATCAACCAATTTCTCAAAAAATCTAAACATAGCCGCACAGAATACTGTGGCTATAAATTTTTGCAAATGAAATAATATAGTTATAGGAGCCCTCAAATTCAGAGCATTTCACACAAGATCGTCTAAATACGCCAAAATCTCATCTTTGGTCATATGCATATCCCGCGCAATCCAAATGTCTTGCGCGCGCCGCAAAGCAACCCCGAGCGCTGGACCTTGATGCCTTGGCATTAAATCGGCAGCTGAAACGGGGCAAACAGACTGAGCGCCGCGGCGCACCGCCTCTTGCTCCGCCTCTGTAACCCGATGCTCTGTCCAAGCCGCGCGCAGAAGCCACGACGACCAGCCCTGCTCCGCGCCCAGCGCATATCCATGCGCCAAAGCTTTTGACGTATTTTGCCCGTGAAACCGCAGCGCCTCAACCTGGCGCGCCTGTGAATTTGACAGCCGTAAACTCTCTTGAACCGCCTCACCACCAAGACAAGCCAGGCGTTGCAGCGCATCCGGGGCAAGCCCCTGCTCTAGCTCCACCAAAAGCGGAACCGGGCGCGCCGAAGCGCCAGGCAGCACGCGCCCCAAGATACCGGCAGCCTCCATTACCGCCAGCGCCGGGGCCGGGTCGGTGGCAGCCAATAACTTGAGCACCTCCGCACCGATCCGTTCTTTTGAAATTCGGTCCAAGCCCGATTGCAAAGCCGCACAGGCGGCAAGTGCCTCAGCATCAACGCCCTCGAGGGGATCGCCATACCACGCCCAAAACCGAAAGAACCGCAAGATCCGCAAATAATCTTCCACAATGCGGGCCTGCGGCTCCCCAATAAAGCGTAAGCGACCTGCTTGGACATCGGCAAGCCCCTCCAATGGGTCGATCACCTGACCAGAAGCCTCTGCATAAAGAGCATTCATCGTAAAATCGCGGCGTGCAGCATCGTCCTCCAGCGATGTTCCAAACACAACCTCAGCATGCCGACCATCAGTCGTTATATCTTTGCGAAAGGTGGTAATTTCATAGGATTTTCCACCAAGCAAAAACGTCAATGTCCCATGATCTGCTCCAGTGTCGACAACCCTTATTCCATGGGTTTGAGCAATCGGCCACATCTGATCTGGCGTGGCATCAGTGGACAAATCAATATCCGTCGCCGCAACGCCCATCACCGCATTGCGAATACAGCCGCCCACATACAATAGCCGCGCGCCAGACTCCTCAAAAGCCGCAAAAAGCGGTGCGAGTGTCTGGATGTCAAGCGTGGTGGGATCAATCTTCATAGCGGACTCATCTGATCGGCCAGGCCACGCAATATCCGCGCGGTCGCGCCCCAAATGTAATAGGGCCCATAAGGGACACAATAATAAGAGCGCTTCTGTCCGCGCCAGATCCGCGATTGAATTTGAAAATTCTGCGCCATTACCACATGAGACAAGGGCACTTCGAACACCTCAGCCACCTCGCCGGGATCCGCCCTGACGACCCAGGGCGCGTTGATCCAACCGATGGTTGGAATCACATTGAACCCCGTCACCGTTTCATGCGCTGGTAATTGTCCCAAGATTTGTACCAAGGATGGATTAAGCCCGGTCTCCTCATGAGCCTCGCGCAACGCTGTGGCGGAAATATCCACATCGCCCACGTCACGCTTACCGCCAGGGAAGGCGATCTGCCCGGGATGAGAGGACAAATGCGCGGCGCGTTTGGTTAGAACCACATGAACGCCAGAGGCGCGTTCAATCAAGGGCACCAAAACACCCGCCTCTTTCTTTGCTGGTCCGGGCGATTCCGCCCCCGGATTAAGATCAAAATCCGAGGAAGCGCCACCCGGCCGCGCCAGAGCACGGAGAATATCAGCTTGCTGCGGAATCATTTTCAACGGGAGCTTTGGCCTCAAACCCAAGTGTATCGGGATCAAAGCTGTAATGCGCACCGCAAAACTGACAATCGGCGGTGACTTCATTGTTATCTGTGGTCATATGCGTAATGTCTTTGGCTGAATAAATCGACAGGCTTTGGCGCACACGATCAGATGAACAGGTGCAACCAAAGGTCACCGGTTGCGTGCCATAGACCCGCGGTTGCTCTTCATGAAACAATCTCAGCAGCAATTGCGTCGGCTCAATGGATGGCCCGACCAGTTCAAGCTGGTCCACGGTGTCGAGCAAAATATTCACCCGATTCCAATTTTCACTCCCCTCGGCATCCAAAATATCCACCGCCGAAAGTAGACCGTCTTCGCCCTGTGGCTCTCCTGAGATCACATGCGAGCCTACCCCCGGCATATGTTGCAGCATCACGCCGCCGGCCCGCCAGCCATCCGTGCCATCCGCCTCCTGTGAGTACCCAAATGCCAAAGCAAAACGAGTCGGTATTTGTTCAGATTGTGCAAAATATGCCTCAGCGCAGGCCGAAAGAGAGGCGCCAGAAATCGGCGTGATTCCTTGATAGGGCTGCATATCCTGCCCCTGATCAATCAATATGGCAAAATACCCACTGCCGATTTGTTCAAAGCCCGGTGCTTCTGTTTTCAGAATTTCATCATCATAGCTTGCATAGGCCCGGATACGCGCAGGCGCGCCGTCTTCTGTTGGGCCATAGTAGTCAGTGGCAATCAAGCGCAACGCTCCACTGCCGCGCACTTGAAGCGAGAGCTTCCAACGCAACTTAATGCTTTCACCTATCAATGCTGTGAGCAAAGCCATCTCTGCTACAAGCGCTTCCACCACAGACGGATAATCATGCTGCGCAAGCACCTGATCCAACACTCCGTCGAGCCGCGCTACACGGCCACGAATATCGGAGGCGTCCAGTTGAAACGGCAAAACCGTATCATCCCAACTTATTTTTGCAGTTTGCGTCATGATATCTTTCCATAGGTTGGCCTTGCCATAAACTGTCCATATAAGCGCGTCTAGGCTGACACCAAATTTTGGAGATACGATTGCTACGTTTTGGCACCAGACCAGATCCCCATCAACACTACGCGCGGCGCCCCGGCGTCTATGCAATTCTGCCGTATCAAGGCGAGCTTTTAGCCACCTATCAAGGGGGGAAAAATCAAGAATATCAATTGCCTGGCGGTGGTGTGGATCCGGGCGAGTCGCCCCTACAGGCGTTGCATCGAGAGGTGTTTGAAGAGACCGGTTGGTGCATTGCGCAGCCTCACGTGTTTTTTCGCTTTAAAACCTTTTGCTTTATGCCGGACTACGATCTTTGGGCCGAGAAGGTTTGCACCATCTATGTCGCACGCCCTGTGTACCGCAAATCGGCCCCCACGGAGCCAGATCATCATTCAGTGATCTTGCCGATCGAGGCGGCCGTGAGCCATTTGGCCAGCGACGGCGATCGCCAGGCTGTCGCACAATTTTTCGACGCGATCTCATCCAGGGTTTAGATAATCAAGTCCACCATCGCCTCATCTCCGGTGATGTCGCGGATTGACATTCCAGCCGTCTCGAGCCGCTGAGACAGAAGCGCAAAATTTTCTGGATTTGAGGTTTCTATTCCGAGTAAAACAGTTCCAAAGTTACGCGCTGATTTTTTGAGATATTCAAAACGCGCAATGTCATCATCTGGCCCTAAGAGCGCCAGAAAATCCTTCAGCGCTCCAGGTCGTTGCGGCAGGCGCAAGATAAAATATTTCTTTAGGCCGGCATAGCGCTGGGCCCGCTCTTTCACCTCGGGCAATCTTTCAAAATCGAAATTGCCCCCCGAAGATACACAGACAACCGTTTTGCCTTTGATCTGCTCTTTTAAGTCCTTCAAAGCATCCAAAGCCAAAGCCCCCGCAGGCTCCAAAACAATGCCTTCTGTATTCAGCATGTCCAATATTGTGGTGCAAATGCGATCTTCAGGGATATCCAAAACATGATCTGCATCAATCCCTTTTAGTTCGGCAAAGGTATTCACGCCCATCATTGCCACCGCCGCCCCGTCTACAAATGTATCCACCTGCACAAGCGCGACGGGGGCGCCGGCTTGAACCGCTGCTGCCAGACTTTTGCCGCCAGAGGGCTCCACATAAAAAATTTCAGTCTCAGGCGCGCGCTCTGACAACAAACGCCGCGCAGAAGAAGACAGGCCGCCCCCGCCGACTGGCACCACAAAAACATCTGGGGGACCGTCCAGCTGTTCGAGCATCTCATAGGTGACGGTCGCCTGCCCCTCGATGACATCCAGATCATCAAAAGGCGACAAAAAATGCCCACCAACATCCTGACAATAAGCTTGGCTCGCGCGGAGCGTGTCATCAAAATAATCCCCTACCAATTGCACCTCCACCCAATCACCCCCAAACAGTCGGGTTTTGCGGATTTTCTGTTCTGGTGTGGTGACAGGCATAAAAATCACGCCTTTTTTCTGCAGATGCCTACACACATAAGCGACACCTTGCGCATGATTGCCAGCGCTGGCACAGACAAACACATCTTTATCCGCCTGTTTGCCCATGGCATTAAATGCACCGCGCAATTTATAAGAACGCACCGGCGATAGATCTTCACGCTTCAACCAAATATCCGCATCATACACATTCGAAAGATGATCGTTGCGCTGCAGGGGAGTTGCAAGAAACAACTGGCGCATGCGTTTGGTGGCCTCAGCGGCTTGGATGCTAAAATCTGTCATGGGAGATTAGTGGCTCAAACTGTGAAATTGCGCAAGCAATCAAGCCATCGGGAGATTATGCCACGGGCTTTACAAAATTGCGGCTCACCAACTTGCCGCGCAAACAAAAACCATATACTTCCGCGCCGACCACGCTGTGTCACATTTGGATTGGAAAACGCATGTCAGCCCCTAAAAAAGTTGTCCTGGCCTATTCGGGCGGATTAGACACCTCGATCATCCTCAAATGGTTGCAAACCGAGTATGGCTGCGAAGTGGTCACTTTCACGGCAGATTTAGGTCAAGGAGAAGAGCTAGAGCCCGCCCGCGCCAAGGCGGAACTTATGGGCGCCTCCTCAATCTATATCGAAGATGTGCGTGAAGAATTTGTGCGCGATTTTGTCTTCCCCATGTTCCGAGCCAATGCGCTTTATGAAGGTCTTTACCTGCTGGGTACCTCTATTGCGCGCCCATTGATTTCCAAGCGCCTGGTTGAAATTGCACAGCTTGAAGGGGCCGATGCTGTCGCCCACGGTGCGACAGGCAAGGGCAATGACCAAGTACGGTTTGAGTTGGCCGCCTATGCGCTGAACCCAGATATCAAAGTCATCGCCCCCTGGCGTGAATGGGGTCTTTCAAGCCGCACCAAGTTGATCGATTTCGCCGAAAAAAATCAAATCCCAATCGCCAAGGACAAGCGTGGCGAGGCGCCGTTTAGTGTTGATGCCAACCTGCTGCATACGTCCTCTGAAGGTAAAGTCTTGGAAGACCCAGCCGTTGAGGCGCCCGATTACGTCTATCAACGCACAGTTAATCCAGAGGATGCACCAGGCACACCAGAATATGTTGAAATTGGCTTTCAAGCGGGAGATGCGGTTTCCATCAATGGCATTGTTATGTCGCCTGCAACAATTTTGACGGAATTAAACCGGCTTGGCGGTCAACATGGTATTGGCCGTCTTGATTTGGTGGAGGGGCGCTTCGTGGGCATGAAGTCCCGTGGTATTTATGAGACCCCTGGCGGCACGTTGCTGCTAGAGGCACATCGCGCCATTGAATCCATCACCTTGGATCGAGGCGCGGCACATCTAAAAGACGAATTGATGCCAAAATATGCTGAGCTGATTTACAATGGCTTTTGGTTCAGCCCAGAGCGGGAAATGCTTCAGGCTTTGATTGACAAGTCTCAAGAGCATGTCACCGGAACAGTGCGCTTGAAGCTCTATAAAGGCTCGGCCCGCACTATGGGCCGTTGGTCAGATTACAGCCTATATTCTGAAGCGCATGTGACGTTTGAAGATGATGCGGGCGCCTACGATCAAAAAGATGCCGCCGGCTTTATCCAGCTCAACGCACTGCGCCTCAAGCTTTTGGCCGCACGTAAAAATCGGATCCGCTAAACCACGAGCGCGGGAGATTATTTAGCGGCTTGCAGCTGATTATAGATCGCCTGCGCTTGGTGCCATAGCGCCTCATAATCAGCTTCAAGTCTTGGCGCGGGTCCCGGCGCGAGTCCAAATCCGGTAGAGCGGTGCACCGCATCATACCAATGGGTCGCCCAAATACCATCCTGCAGCCGCGGTCCAGCCGCCCAATGCAGCATCGCAGGATCAAAGGCAATTTCCAGCCGCGCGCAGAGCGCCATAAGTGAAGATTTGGGATTGGCCAAAACATCGTCACTATCGATCACAATCGGCTGCTGGCCCAGCGCTAAGCAATGTTCAAAAATTTGCTTTTGCTGCACAAACCCAAGATCGTAAAGCGTCACATGCGCGCGCTTGCGCGCATAGCTGGCAATCACCCGCGCGGGATCACGAATGAGAAAGACATTGCGCAGGTTGGCCAATAGATCCATTGGAAAATGTTCCAGCATATGATGGGTCATATGCTTTTGATACCAAATCGCCGCGCCACCAGGCACCGGACCTGCCAGCGCGGCACTCACCTGCGCTGGATCACAGGCCATGCTTGCAATAATGTCCTCCCGCATCGGATGATCCGCATTTGAATGACGAAGATAGGCACCATAAAATGGCTCATCGACAACCTGCGTATCTGCCCGATTGCCAAAAGCATACATCATCGCTGTCGACAGGTTGCGTGGACCAGACCACATAGCGATCTTCATGCGCAAACCTGAGACATAAGATCTTGAAACAGAACATGAATACGGCGCGTGACTGGCCCCATGTTACTATCCCCTATGAGGCGGCCATCAATCTCGATCACAGGGGTTTGCGCGCCATAAGTGTCCACCAGGCTGAAATTGCGCTCAAACACGGGGATGTCATGAGCGCGGCACAGATCAATGACCTTTTGCCGGGTGATGCCGTTCACGCAATAGTCTCCTGTAATCGTCCAAACAGCTCCTTCACGCACAATAAAAAAGTTGCAGGCATTGGTGATGTTCACAAACCAATGCACATCCAACATCAAAGCCTCATCCGCTCGCGCCTTTTGTGCGGCAATACAAGCCAAAATGCTGTTGAGTTTGGAATGCGAATTTAATTTTGGGTCCTGTGTCATGAGCAGGCTGGGCTTTGTGTGCGCCATGGTGATTGTAAATGTCGGGCCAGATTGTGACAGGTCTGGGTGCTGGAACGGACGGATCTTCATCCCCCGAGTGACCATAGGCCCAGCGTGCGCATCGCTCTGCATCCCTTTGGCCACTTGCGTGTCACGAAGGGCCTGCACCACCTCATTGCGACCCATACCAATATCAATATCCACTGCCTTCGCCGCATCAAACAAGCGGTTCAGGTGTTCATCCATAAGGGCCCATGTGCCATTATAAAGGCGCGACCCTTCCCAAACCCCATCTCTAAGCATGAAGCCGCTGTCATACACGCTGACCACCGCCCGCTCCTTAGGCAGCAACTGCCCATTGAGGTAAATCAAAATATCTTCATTGCGAGCATCGTCCGCAGCTTGGTGGGTTGTTACATGATCCGTCATATATCAATCCTAGGCTTAGAGACATTTTGAGCCAAGAGGGAAAACTCGCAGGGTGGGGTGAAGCGCAGCGGCGCGGTTCGCGCAGGTTAGGGCGGTTTGAGGGTCTTCTCCGAGTGACAATCGCACTATAAAATATCCGCAGAACGTGTCGCCCGCTCCGGTGGTATCGACGGGGGTGACGGGAATTCCCGCAACCTCAAATACCTGATCTGCGTAAAATCATGATAGGCGGCTCCTTTTGCACCATAGGTGATAAGCATGCCATCAAGCCCAAGGCTGGCTAAACTGGACATGCGCTGAGCCTGCTGCAAAGCTTCTACCTCATGTTCATTCGCACATAAATATTCACAAAGGGCAAAACCTCTTCCGCTGCCTTCGCCTCGAATGGGGCGACCGAATACACCACGCGCGTGCCTTGAGCCCGCGCCATGCGGGCTGCACAAACCTGATGGGCAGTTTCATTTTGCATCACCAGCCAACCATCCACACGGATCGGGGCCAGCCATTGGGTGAGCTGCGTCTCGCTCATCGCCGTATTGGCTCCTAAATATAGCGTAATGGCATTTTCACCATCCGCGGCCACCGTGATAATTGCATGACCAGAGGCACAGGACAGGCGGGCAATTGCATCACTTGCCACACCCAAAGACACAAGCAGCTCAAGCAGCCACACCCCATCATGGCCCACCGCTCCTAAGTGCCCCACATCCGCACCCGCTTGAGCCATGGCTACAGTTTGATTGGCTCACTTACCACCAAAGACCTGATCTAAAACAGTCGCTGAAAGGTTTCCCCAGGTGCCAGGATATGGGGCACCTTGTAGAAATAACTGGCGTTGATAGAGCCAAAATTGTAGCTCGTCATCTGATGTTGCAGGCAGCAATCGCCGCCATGTTGAGAATGTCATTCACAGAAGACACGGTCGAACAAATTTGAATTGGCTTATCGATGCCCGTCAAAATAGGTCCGATCACTGTTGCGCCACCCATTTCCTGCATCAACTTCACCGAGATCGAAGCCGAATGCCGCGCTGGAACCACTAAGACATTCGCCGGGCCAGTTAGGCGGCTGAAGGGATATTTCTTCATCTCATTGACGTTGAGCGCGACATCCACAGCCATCTCGCCCTCAAATTCAAAATCGACCCCACGTTTCAACAAGACATCCGGAGCAATGCGCATCTTTTCAGCACGCTCTGAAACCGGATAGCCGAAGGTTGAAAAACTCACAAAAGCCACGCGCGGCTCTAAGCCCAAGGCGCGCGCCACGCTCGCACCGCGTTCGGCGATGTCGGCAAGGTCATTTTCATCGGGCCATTCATGCACCAATGTGTCAGCAATCAAAGTGATTTTGCCTTTGGACAAAACCGCGGTTACCCCAACCGCGCCATCATGTGGGCCCACGTCATAAACATGGCTGATCAATTCCAAAACATGAGCCGATTTGCGCGTCACCCCCGTGACCAGACCGTCACCATGCCCATGCGCAAGCATCAACGATGCAAAAACGTGACGATCCCGAGCCGCAAGACGATGCACGTCGGTTTTATCAAAACCTTTGCGTTGCAAGCGTTGATAGAGATAATTTTTGTAATCTTCCAAATGTTCTGTGTTCGCGGCATTCACCACTTCCAGCTCACCGACGGCATCACCAAGTCCCGCCGCCTCCAATCCTTGATGCACGTCACTTTCCCGACCCACGACAATGGATTTTCCAAATCCTTGGCGTTGATACAATACAGCAGCGCGCAAGACACGCTCGTCATCCCCTTCGGCAAAGATAATCCGAGCCTGCGCCGAACGTGCGCGCGCATTGATCCCGCGCAAAATACTCGCAGTGGGGTCCATGCGGGTTTTCAAAGACAGCTCATAACCGTCCATATCCACAATCGGCCGGCGGGCCGCGCCAGTGTCCATTCCAGCACGCGCAACCGCGGGCGGAATGCGGTAGATCAAACGCGGATCAAAGGGCGTAGGGATGATATAATCCCGGCCAAAGCTCAACTTTGTGCCATAGGCCAGAGCCACTTCATCGGGTACCTCTTCACGGGCTAAATCCGCGAGCGCGCGCGCGCAGGCTATCTTCATCTCATCATTGATCGCTCGAGCGTGAATATCCAGCGCGCCACGGAACAAATAGGGGAAGCCCAAAACATTGTTGACCTGATTGGGATAATCAGACCGTCCTGTTGCCACAATCGCATCTGGACGCACGGCATGTGCCTCTTCAGGCGTGATTTCAGGATTGGGATTGGCCATGGCAAAAATCACTGGGTCCAGGGCCATGCTTTCCACCATTGCCGGCGTAACTGCACCCTTAACGGAAACACCCAAGAACACATCTGCGCCCACCATAGCATCATCCAAACTGCGCAACTCTGTTGAAATAGCATGGGCAGATTTCCATTGGTTCATACCCTCAGTACGCCCCTGATAAATCACGCCTTTAGTGTCACACACAATACAATTATTATGTTTAGCACCCATGGATTTCAAAAGTTCAATACAAGCGATCCCAGCCGCTCCAGCTCCATTCAAAACAATCTTCACATCCTGAATTTTTTTACCAGATAGATGCAGCGCATTGATCAGACCTGCCGCGCAGATCACAGCTGTTCCATGTTGGTCATCATGGAAAACCGGTATATCCATCACCTCTTTCAAGGCTTGCTCGATGATGAAACACTCGGGTGCCTTAATGTCTTCGAGGTTGATACCACCAAAAGTTGGGCCCATGAGCTTCACGGCATTGATAAATTCTTCTGGGTTTTCGGTGTCCAGCTCAATATCGATGGAGTTCACATCCGCAAAGCGCTTAAATAAAACCGCCTTACCTTCCATAACGGGCTTAGAACCCAAGGCTCCAAGATTACCAAGACCCAACACGGCCGTCCCATTGGAAATTACCGCCACAAGGTTGCCCTTGTTGGTATAGTCATAGGCCAGTTCAGGTTTATCAGCGATGGCCAAACACGGTACCGCAACACCCGGCGAATAGGCCAAGGAAAGATCGCGCTGTGTTGTCATTGGCACAGAAGCGGTAATCTCAAATTTACCGGGCGTTGGCTCTAAGTGGTAGGCCAGCGCATCAGCATCTGTGACTTTATTATTAGGCATTGCAGCGCTCCGTTTAAAATTAGTTTAATATTAAACTATCTATTTCTCTGGTGCAATTCAGTTTTTGACAGCCCCCCAATACGGAGCAACTGCGCCGCTTGTGCTTTGGTGCGCTGCGCACCAACCCTGCGCCACCTTCGCACCAGAATGAACCACCGCCAACCTGAGGTCAAACCAATTCAAAAACCATTCCGATGATCGCTTTCTTTCATCGCAGGTTTTGCCTAATACTTGCCATAAATGGAGATAAATCTGTGAGCAAGCCCGACCAGTCAGTCACGCCCATGATGGCACAATTTCTTAAAATCAAGGAGGACCACCCCTCCGCCCTATTGTTTTATCGCATGGGGGATTTTTACGAGCTGTTTTTCGACGATGCTGTCGCTGCCGCACAGGCGCTCGATATTACCCTAACGAAACGCGGCAAACATCAGGGCGCGGATATCCCAATGTGCGGCGTGCCAGTGCATGCAGCGGAAGGTTATTTGCTCAACCTCATTCGAAAAGGGTTTCGTGTTGCGGTCTGTGAACAGCTGGAAAACCCGCAAGAGGCAAAGAAGCGCGGCGCGAAATCCGTTGTGAAACGGGGCGTGGTTCGTTTGGTCACCCCGGGCACCTTAACCGAAGATACGCTGCTCCACCCGCGGGAGAGTAATTTTCTGGCCAGTTTTGTTCAGGTGCGCAACCAGAGCTGCCTGTCCTGGGTAGATATTTCGACCGGAGATCTGCGCTATAGCCCCTGCCCGCCCGTGCGTTTGGGGCCAGAGCTTGCCCGGCTTGCCCCGGCGGAAGTGCTCGTGGCTGAGCGGGCCTCCAATAAAATTTTAGAAATTATCCAAGAGTGCGGCGCAGCAGCGACCGAGTTGCCAAAAGACATTTTTGACAGCACCGCCGGCGCAGACAAGATTTGCAAGGCCTATGGTGTTGGAGACCTTGGCGGTCTTGGAAAATTTGGTCGTGCAGATATCGCAGCAATTTCTGGGCTGATTGAATACCTCTCCGCCACTCAGAAAGGCCAACTGCCACTTCTGCGCCAGCCTGTTTGTGAAGCCCAAGATGGTTTTGTCGCGATTGATGCGGCGACGCGCAAAAATCTTGAACTGACCCAAACGCTCTCAGGGGAAAGATCTGGCTCCTTGTTGTCCGTTGTGGATCGTTCTGTGACCGCTGCAGGGGCGCGGCTTCTGTCTCGCCGCATCACAACACCATCTCAACGCCTGGCAACCATCGAGGAGCGCGCTTCGGCTGTGGCGTTTTTCTGTGGACAAAGCGGTTTGCGCGGAGCGGTGCGTTCAGCTTTGAAGCAATTGCCCGATGTTGAACGCGCCTTGGGGCGTGTGGCTCTGGAGCGCAGTGGTCCAAGAGACTTACTGGCACTTGGGAGCGGCATCACCCAGGCCGCGCAGGTGCGAGCGCTTTTAGCCCAACACGATTTACCGCCACTCCTGCAAAATGCTGCAGATGATTTGAAGGGTTTTGAGGACCTGTTCGATGAATTGGATCGCGCCTTGGTCTCCGAGGCGCCCCTTCTGGCGCGGGATGGTGGCTTTGTCGCCACTGGCTATTCGACGGAGCTAGATGAGATAACCGCCCTTCGGGATGAAGCGCGGTCGGTCATTGCGAGCATGCAAGCCGATTACGCCAATCAATCCGGAGTTCCATCTCTAAAAATAAAGCATAACAATGTGCTGGGATATTTCATTGAAACCACCGCGACCCATGCCCAGCGCATGGTGGCGGCGCCTTTGAGTGATACGTTTATTCACCGACAAACCACTGCCAATGCTGTTCGCTTTACGACGGTCGAACTGGGCGATATGGAAACCAAAACCCTAAATGCCGCCGGCCGGGCGACAGGGTTGGAGCTAGAAGTTTTTGCCGGTCTCTGCGCGCAGGTTTTAGATCATGCCGCCCCGCTGCAAGCTTTGGCGGTGGCGATTGCAGAAATTGACGTGGCGGCTGCTTTTTCAGAATTGGCCATGGTCGAGGGCTGGATCCGACCCGTTTTGAATGACAGCCGCGACTTTATCATTGAGCAGGGCCGCCATCCGGTGGTCGAGGCTGCCATCAAAGCGCAGGCGGAAACGGTGTTTGTTGCCAATGATTGCCATTTGACCAGCACAGAAGACATGATTTGGTTGCTCACCGGACCGAACATGGCCGGTAAATCAACATTCTTGCGTCAAAATGCTTTGATTGCTCTTTTGGCACAGGCCGGCTCCTTTGTACCGGCTGCTCGGGCTGAAATTGGCATTGTTTCACAAATTTTTAGCCGCGTTGGGGCAGCCGATGATTTGGCCCGCGGACGGTCGACCTTTATGGTGGAAATGGTGGAAACCGCCACCATTTTGAACCAAGCAGATGACCGCGCCTTGGTGATTTTGGATGAAATTGGCCGTGGCACTTCAACCTATGATGGGCTGTCTATCGCCTGGGCAACACTGGAGCATTTGCACGACGTCAATCAGTGCCGCGCCTTATTTGCCACGCATTACCATGAGCTCACCCAGCTCACTGCCAAACTTGACCATGTGGACAATGCAACCGTTACCGTTCGGGAGTATCAAGGAGATGTGGTATTCTTACATGAGGTAAAAAAAGGCGCTGCGAATCGATCCTATGGGGTGCAAGTGGCTAAATTAGCCGGTCTGCCACATTCCGTTTTAGAGCGTGCAAAAGTGGTACTTGAAACTTTAGAGCGGGGCGAGCGCGAAGGACATATCAAGCAAAAAGCCCTCATCGACGATTTGCCCCTTTTTTCCGCGGTGGCGACGACAGCGCCCGCTCCCTCGGCTCAATCAGAGCTTGAGGAGGCATTTAATGCGATTCAGCCCGATAGTTTGAGCGCCAAACAGGCCTTGGATCTCATTTATGAGCTGAAATCCAAATTTAAAACATAAAAGGCGGCCGATGAGCCGCCCTTCGTTATCATAAAGATTATTGTAGGGCCCTAGCCTGGCGTTGAAGACACACCTACTTGCGCGGGGCGCAGAAGGCGATCGTGCAGCATAAAGCCTTCGGTCATCACCTGAATGATATCCCCTGCTTTTGTTCCCGGAACGGGCGCTTCAAACATTGCTTCATGGTTTTGTGGATCAAAACGCTCGCCAATTTCTGGCGAAATGGGTTCGATGCCATGTTTTTTAAAAACATTGACAACTTCCCGCATGGTCAGCTCCACCCCTTCAATCAACGCGGCCGAAACTTCACGTTGTTCATCTGTCGCTGCCTCAAGGCCGCGTTTGAGATTATCGTACACCGGCAGTAGATCACGGGCGAGCTTTGAGCCGCCATAGTTTTCGGCTTCTCTGCGTTCACGGTCACCGCGTTTGCGGGCATTTTCCGCATCTGCAAGAGCCCGCATCCACCGATCCTTGAGATCATCACGTTCGGCGCGCAGAGCATCAAGCTCTAACTCCTCTTCGGTGTATTCTTCGTCACCATATTCTTCTTCTTCAGCAAGACTAACGTCCTGGAGAAACTCGTCTTCATGTTCTTTTGCCATCTGGACCTAACCTCGATCAGATAAAACCCGCCCGACCATTTGAGCGGTATAATTCACGATTGGCACGATCCGACCGTAATTCAGACGCGTGGGTCCGATTACTCCAATGGCGCCAACCACCCTTTGGTCAGCGTTCATATAGGGAGAAACCACCAAAGAGGAACCCGAAAGTGAAAATAGTTTGTTCTCAGAGCCAATAAAAATGCGAACACCCTCGCCTTCATCGGTTAATTGCAAGAATTCCGCTATATCTCGCTTGCGTTCGAGGTCATCAAAGAGGACCCGTACCCGCTCCAAATCCTCCGCTGTGCCGGTGGTCTCGAGGAGATTCGATCTGCCGCGGACAATTAATCGCTCATTATCACCGCCAGCGTCCTGCATGACGGCCACCCCAGCCTCAACCAGACCCGTGGTCAAAACATCTAATTCGGAGCGATGTTTTTCGATCTCCACGATAATACTAGATTTCAACTCTTGCAATGTCCGGCCCTGACCAATGGCATTCAAAAAATTCACAGCCTCGCGTATTTGGCTCGGAGTTTGACCCAAAGGTGGGCGAAATACCCGGTTTTCAACCTCACCATTGGCAAAAACCAAAACCGCGAGCGCACGATCAGTAGCCAAAGACACAAATTCAATATGCTTTATGGGCGAAGATTTTTTTGGCGCCAGAACCAAAGATGCGCCACGAGTAAGCCCAGATAGGGCGCTGGACATACGATCAAGCATGCCTGTTATACTGTCATTTTCGTCCATCGTAGCGGAAATTTTGCGCTGCGTGGCCTTATCGGGCTCGCCAACCTCCAAGATTCCATCGACAAACATACGCAAACCAAGTTCCGTCGGCTGACGGCCAGCAGAAGTATGCGGGCTATCGAGCAGGCCAAGAAGTTCTAAGTCTTTCATGACATTGCGAATGGTGGCGGCACTCACGGTCTCGGTCATATGCTGAGTTAACGTGTTACTGCCCATCGGCTCTCCCGAAGACAGGTAGCTTTCCACAACCCGTTGAAACACTTCACGACTGCGGGCATCCATTTCTGAAAATAACTCTGTCGACGAGTCCATTCACCTAAGCCTTGCTATTTGTGGTCCTCTTCGCATATTCGCGCATGAACAGTGAGAGGACAAGCTATGCGACCATCCAATCGAGAATTAAATCAAATGCGTGACATTGTGATTGAAACACACGTCACCCGACATGCAGAGGGATCTTGTTTGATCAAGATTGGCGACACACATGTGCTTTGTACAGCCAGCTTGGAAGAGCGCGTGCCGCCTTTTCTTCGGAACTCGGGGTTGGGTTGGGTAACGGCAGAATATGGGATGCTGCCCCGCGCCACCCATACAAGAATGCGCCGAGAGGCCAAAAACGGTCAATCTGGGCGTACGCAAGAGATTCAGCGGCTCATTGGGCGGAGTTTGCGCGCCGGTGTGGATCGCGTCGCCCTGGGTGAGCGGCAGATCAGTATCGATTGTGACGTGATCCAGGCGGATGGCGGAACACGCTGCGCTGCGATTACAGGTGGCTGGGTTGCGCTTAAGCTTGCCGTGCAAAAACTCATGAAGGCCGGGGATGTTATAAGCGATCCGCTTTTGGATCCTGTGGCTGCAGTGAGCTGCGGTATCTATGCCGGCCAAGCAGTTTTGGATTTAGACTACCCCGAGGACAGTGAAGCTGGGGTTGATGGCAATTTCGTTATGTTGGGATCGGGCAAATTGGTTGAAGTCCAAATGTCGGCTGAGGGCTCAACATTCTCACGCGACCAAATGGGGCAACTGATTGATCTGGCTGAAGCTGGCGTGGCGCAATTGGTAGCTACTCAATTGGCGGCCGTTGGCTGATGCGAGCGCTCACCGAACCAAAGATTGTTCTAGCCAGTCATAACAAAGGCAAATTGCGCGAAATTCAGGCGCTTTTGGCACCCTTTGGTGTCGCATGTGTAAGTGCTGGCGATCTGGGCCTGGACGAGCCGGCGGAAACAGAAACAAGTTTCGCAGGAAATGCGCGCCTAAAGGCGCATTTTGCGGCCCAAGCAACAGGTTTGCCAGCTCTGTCTGACGATAGTGGCATCTGTGTCGACGGGTTAGGTGGCGCTCCAGGGGTTTACACGGCTGATTGGGCGGAAACCTCCAATGGTCGCAATTTTACGATGGCCATGACGCGGGCTTGGGAAGAGCTGGAAGCGGCCGATGCGCCTTTTCCGCGCCATTCGCAATTTAATTGTACATTGTGCCTGGCTTGGCCAGACGGTCACGATGAGGTTTTTGCTGGTATCGTGCCGGGCCAAGTGGTCTGGCCAATGCGTGGCATTCATGGGTTTGGCTTTGATCCCATGTTTCAACCCGATGGGTATGATCAAACATTTGCTGAAATGCTCCCAGAACATAAACACCCGATCAGTCATCGGGCGGATGCCTTCAAAAAACTGGTGTCTGGCTGCCTCACATGATGGAAGATTGGCACCATGGCGGGTTTGGACTTTATATCCATTGGCCATTTTGTGAAGCAAAATGCCCATATTGTGACTTTAATTCCTATGTCAACGCGGCGGTAGACAACGATGTATGGGAAAAGGCTCTCCTGAGCGAACTGGATCGCCATGGGGTCCTTACCCGGGGTCGTCTGTTGAATTCAATTTTTTTCGGAGGGGGTACGCCAAGCTTGATGCCACCCAAAATGGTTGAGCGCCTAATTGATCGCGCGCGGGTGCATTGGTCTTTCGCAAATGATATTGAGATCACGCTTGAGGCCAATCCGTCCTCGGTTGAAGCCTCGCGCCTTGCTGATTTTCGCGCCGCCGGGGTGAGCCGTATATCCATGGGAATTCAGGCGCTAAACGATCCCGACTTGAAGCGCCTCGGTCGTTTGCACTCCGCGGCAGAGGCGCGATCCGCTCTCACTGTCGCGAAGACATATTTTGACCAGGTCAGTTTTGATTTGATCTATGCGCGGCAAGATCAAACGCTTGAGGCCTGGCAAAAGGAGCTAAGCGAAGCCATAGATATGAGCGCGGGGCACCTATCTTTGTATCAACTTACAATTGAACCTGGAACGGCCTTTGGCTTTCGGGCGCAGGCAGGGAAATTGGCAGGGTTGCCCAATGAAGACTTAAGCGCTGATATGTTTGACGCAACCAATGAGATCTGCGCCAAAGCGGGTCTATACGCCTATGAAGTGTCCAATTATTCACACAAGTCATTGGAATCTAAACATAATAAAATTTATTGGCGCGGTGGCGATTATATCGGAATAGGGCCCGGGGCCCATGGCCGCTTGACCCTGTCAGGAAAACGCCACGCTACAAGAACAGTCCTAGCGCCCCAGACCTGGTTGGAACGGGTAGAGTTGCAAAAGAGCGGCACCAGTCACCAAGAAACATTAACCCCGCGAGATCACGCCAATGAGCTTATCATGATGGGATTACGAATATTAGATGGGATTTCTCGAACGCGCATTGAGAGCATCGCCAATGCGCCGCTCGATATTCCAAGTCACCTGCTGGACATGCGCCTGCTAGACCTCTCTGAAAATCAACTTCGCGCCACAAAATCCGGTCGCCCGCTTTTGAATCAACTGGTCCAAGCCCTGATGTATTAAAGCCCTGCTAAGTGGCGACAAAGCTCATCGAGCTGCTCTAGATTTTTATAGCGGATGGTAATCGAGCCGCCCTCTTGTCCCGGGTTATGCGTGATGGAGACCGCCATTTTAAGAGCTGCGGAAAGATCACCTTCAAGCGCACGCGTATCTGCGTCTTTGGCAGATTTTGGCATGCGGCCTTTGCTGGGCGCTTTCGGCTCTTTCACCAATTTTTCCGTCTGTCGAACAGACAACCCACGCGCCACAACAACACGCGCCAAATCAGAGGCATTGTGCGCCGTAATCAATGCGCGGGCGTGACCACTTGACAGGCTGCCATTGATGACAAGAGCTTGAACATCTTTTGGAAGTGCCAGAAGGCGCAGAATATTTGCGATATGTGGACGCGATTTGCCAAGCGCTTCTGCCATCTGCTCTTGCGTATGACCAAATTTATCCATGAGCTGGCGATATCCAATCGCCTCTTCGATGGGGTTGAGGTCTGCGCGCTGGATATTTTCGATAATTGCGATCTCGAGAACGTCCGAATCAGAAAATTCCCGCACCACAATGGGCAATTCATGTAGCTGGGCGAGCTGGGAGGCCCGCCACCGCCGTTCCCCCGCGACGATTTCATATTCGCCGGTTTTGTCTGGATGCGCACGCACGACCAGCGGCTGAATAACACCCTTCGAACGAATTGACCCGGCAAGATCGTTTAATTCATCAACATCAAAATGCCGACGCGGTTGGTCCGGATTGGGGTGCACATTTTCGATCGGCACAAGCATATCACTGCGCCGCTCAGAGCTGCTGGGCCCTGTGTCACCGACTGTCTGTTCAATATCAGCCATCAGCGCCGATAGGCCCCGACCGAGACCTCTTTGGCGTTTGGGGGTATTGGCCATTTTATATCCTAACTCTTTATCATCTGCGTGCCAAAATTTCTTGTGCGAGGGCGCGATAGGCCTCTGCACCTTTGGATCGGCTATCATAACTCAACACGGGCATCGCAAAGGACGGCGCCTCGCTTATTCTCACGTTTCGCGGGATGACCGTTTTAAAAACCAATTCACCCAAGTTTTCCCGCGCATCCTCCTCGACCTGCAAGGATAGGCGATTGCGCGCGTCGTACATTGTCAGCACCACCCCTTCAATTCGAAGATCTGGGTTGCCAAGATCTCGCACCTCTCGCACGGACATTAACAATTGCGACAAACCCTCTAAAGCGAAAAATTCGCTTTGCAAAGGAATGATAAGGGCGTGGGCTGCAATCAAGGCGTTTACTGTTAGGACGTTGAGTGACGGCGGACAATCCAACAATATATAATCGTATTTTAACAGATCTGAGTTGCTCAAAACTTTACGCAACATCTCGCTTCGGTTTTTCGCGCTGGCCAATTCAATGTCCGCAGAGCTGAGATCTGTTGTCGATGGAACAAGGTCGATGTTTTCGATATCTGTTTTTTGAATAAACCGGGGCTCCACTTGGGTGCCGATCAAAACATCATAGGTTGTGAACGCGCGCGCATCCGCATGAGAGCCAAGCCCGGTTGACGCGTTTCCCTGGGGGTCAAGATCCATAACCAGCACTTTAAAACCAGCTTCCGCGATTGCTGCTGCCAAATTTAGGGTTGTGGTTGTCTTCCCGACCCCACCTTTTTGATTGGCGATGGCGAATATTTTTTGTTTAGGCTGCTGCACGTCGAATATTCCTGATTTTCAACACCGCTGCGTGAATGTCTGTCTGGCTCGGCACGATGTCGTGCTCAAATGACCATGATTTTTGCGCCGCCACAAGTTCATCCTGATGACTTTGCCCCTTCATGAACAAACACACGCCGTCCGTTTCAACAAGAGTTTCTGCATATTCTAAAAGCTTGGGCAAAGCTGCGAGAGCACGCGCCGAAACGGTAGCGGCCCGAGCAAGGGTTAAAGATTCAACCCTAAAGCTGTGGATTTCACAATTTAACTCTAAAGTAGCCGCAGCCTGACGAAGGAAAGCGGCCTTTCGCAGGTCACTTTCAACCAATATAACGCAAGTGGAGGGAGAGATTTCTTTCAAACAAATCGCCACAACGATGCCGGGAAACCCACCACCGCTGCCAATATCTATCCAACAATCAGACAGCTTCGCCAATGCGATGATTTGTGCCGAATCTTCAATATGACGGCTCCAGATGTTTGAAATGCTGCCCTTTGCGATCAAGTTGATAACCGGATTCCACTTTTTAACGAGCGCAACGAACTCATTGAGCTGCGCCGTTGTTTCACGTGAAACACTCAGGCTGGTGAGTTTTTCTTGCCTAGTCATCCGGTATTTTTCAACCCTTTGGACTTGATACTTAACAAAACAGCCGTCAAAGCTGCCGGCGTCACCCCCTCGATATTCTTAGCGGCACCAAGCGACTCTGGACGCGCCGCGTTTAGTTTTGAAATCAGCTCAGACGACAAACCAGGAACCCCCACGTAATGAAAACTTTTTGGTATCTTAACGCTCAAATCCCGAGCTAAGGCATCAATATCGCGGCCCTGGCGCTCAATATAAGTTACATAGAGCGCCTCTCGTGCGGCCTGGACCAAAGACTCCGCATCACAATCAGCTAACCCTGGGGCCAGACTGGAAAGATTAGAAACCGTCACCCCGGGAATCGAAAGCAACTCATGCCCACTGCGACGACGCCCGTCGAGACCAAGATCTATTCCTGCCTTACGGGCTTGGTTGGGTGAAACAGCCATTGATGACAATAGGGCACGGCACTCGTCTAAATGCGTCATCTTTTCCCGATAGGCGCCAAACCTAGATTCCGACACGAGGCCGGACGTGTAACCTTGCTCGGTTAACCGCTGATCAGCGTTATCAGCGCGGAGCTTTAATCGAAACTCCGCCCGTGATGTAAACATCCGGTAAGGCTCAGTTGCGCCGCGTGTTATTAAATCGTCAATCATCACCCCAATATAGCTGGTACTACGATCAAATGTGATGGGCGACACGCCCTTAAGCCGCTTCGCAACACCAATGGCTGCAACTAAGCCTTGGGCTGCGGCCTCCTCATACCCTGTGGTTCCATTAATTTGGCCCGCCAAGAACAATCCACCCATCAAGCTTGATTCCAAATCACTTGATAAGCCTTGAGGATTAAGAAAATCATACTCTATGGCATAGCCCGGTTGTTGAATTTCAACATTCTCCAGCCCCACAATCGACCTGACATAGGCTTCTTGAACATCTTGCGGCAAAGACGACGAAATGCCGTTAGGATACACGCAATTTGTTGTAAGCCCTTCAGGCTCCAAAAACACTTGGTGGCTAGATTTATCGGCAAAGCGGGTTATTTTATCTTCAATAGAAGGGCAATACCGCGGCCCAATACCCTCTATATGCCCGCCATACATTGCCGATTTATCAATATTTTCCCGAATAATATCATGGGTTTGGCTGTTTGTATGGGTGATGCCGCAGCTTACCTGCCGCACCGTTGGTCCTTTAGAAAGAAACGACAACATGACTGGATCAAAATCCGCAGGTTGAAGCTCCAACTGACGCCAATCAATGGTATCTCCATTCAGACGTGGTGGTGTACCCGTTTTCAATCGGCCAAATACAGCGCCCAAAGATTCCATCTTCTGCGACAGCACGTCAGCCGCTTTTTCTCCCATGCGACCCGCAGAAACTCTTTTATCGCCGATGTGTATAACGCCCCGCATGAAAGTCCCCGCAGTCAGAATAACCGTATGGGCAAGAATTTCTGAGCCATCAGCCAAACGAACACCTGTCACAGCGCCGCCACTTGACATTAGGTCCGCCGCCTCTCCTTCGATCAGTATATAGTCTTGTTTTGCCAGCAAGGCCTGTATCGCCTGTAAATACAGCTTTCGGTCTGATTGTGTCCGTGGGCCCTGTACAGCGGGGCCTTTGCTTCTATTAAGCAGACGAAATTGGATGCCAGACAAATCGGCTGCTGTGCCGATGATCCCATCAAGAGCATCAATCTCGCGAACCAAATGGCCCTTACCCAGCCCCCCAATTGCCGGGTTACATGACATCACGCCGACTTTGCTCTGATCCAAGGTCACAAGCGCAGCCCGCAAGCCATACCTGCAAACCGCATGAAGCGCTTCACAACCTGCGTGGCCTCCACCTACAATCACAACATCAAAATGTTTCACGTGAAACGCGCCCCCTACTTCCCCAAACAAAAGCTTGAAAAGATTTCATCCAACACAGATTCTATATCAATCCGACCAAAAACAAAATCCAATTCACTAAGTGCAAAATAGAGCTCCTGGCTGGCAAGCTCAAACGGCAGCGGGTCGGATTGTACAAGTGCCAAAACCCGCGCAAGAAAAGATTCTGCCGAGCGCAACCCAGTGATTTGCCGTTCTCGAATGGCAACCACATCCGTTGGCGTTTTCACCGCTAATCGTTCAGCAATTAGGTTCAATAGCTCTGATACGCCTTGACCGGTTTTCCCAGAGATCGCCTCGAAATCAAAACCACGCTCATCTCCCTTATTCAGCCGAACAATATCACCATCGCGCATTGTAATCGGAAGAGGCTCTCCTTCCTCTTCTATCAGAAACACACGAATATCAGCAACATCCGCTATTTCGTAGGCCTTTGAAATACCTAGTTTTTCTATCTCATCTTTAGAGTCGCGCAAACCCGCTGTATCCAAGAAGCTCACCGCAAGCCCCTGCAAATCCACCCGACACTCAATGACATCTCGCGTCGTTCCAGCCACATCTGAAGTTATCGCGGCCTGTCGCCCTACAATAGAGTTGAGCAAAGTGGATTTACCAACATTCGGCGCACCAATAATCGCAACCGTAAAACCAGTGCGAATTTTAGCCGCCACAGTAGATCGCTCCAAAATAGCAGAAATAGAAGCGTGCGTTTCTTCGACCAACTGGATCACCTCAATAGAAAGATCATCCGGAATTTCTTCATCCGAAAAGTCGATGCTGGCCTCTAAAAGAGCCACTGCGCGCAACAGCTTGCCACGCCACCGCTCTCCAGCATCCCCGAAACTTCCATCCAAGACACGAATAGCCTGCTGACGCTGCGATTCGGTTTCAGCGTCAATTAAGTCCGATAATGCCTCGACCTGATTAAGATCTAGCTGACCATTTTCAAGCGCGCGGCGGGTAAACTCTCCAGGCCCTGCCAGACGACAGCCCTTCTGTGCCGAAAGCTCCGACAACAGTCGCGCTACAGTGGCCAACCCACCGTGAACTTGAAACTCAACGACACGTTCCCCTGTAAAGCTCGCACCATTCTCAAAACAAAGCACAACTGCACGGTCTATAAGCGCCCCATCACAACCTCGAACCGCCCGCAAACCGGTGCGGCCTACATCAGGCAGGTCGCAAAATACTGACGCAATATCAAAAGCTTGGGGCCCTGATACACGAATAACAGAGACCCCTGCCCGGCCCGTCGCTGTTGCCTGCGCAAAAATAGTGTCCATCACAGACACTTAGGTGTTCATAGAATCAAAGAATTCCGAATTAGATTTCGTCTGTTTCAACTTAGAAATCAGGAATTCAATCGCATCTGTCGTTCCCATCGGGTTCAAAATCCGCCTCAACACATAGGTTTTTTGCAAATCGACTTTATCGACCAGTAAATCTTCCTTACGCGTACCTGATTTCAAAACATCCATTGCCGGGAACACCCGCTTGTCAGCTACTTTGCGATCCAAAACAATTTCGGAGTTGCCAGTACCTTTGAATTCCTCAAAAATAACTTCATCCATGCGGCTGCCAGTATCAATCAAAGCTGTCGCAATAATGGTCAAAGAGCCGCCCTCTTCGATATTTCGAGCCGCCCCAAAAAAGCGCTTTGGCCGCTGCAAAGCATTCGCATCCACACCTCCGGTCAAGACTTTACCTGATGAAGGCACAACCGTGTTAAACGCCCGACCCAATCGAGTAATTGAATCCAACAAGATGACAACATCACGTTTGTGCTCAACCAAACGTTTTGCTTTTTCAATCACCATTTCAGACACAGCAACGTGACGCGTCGCAGGCTCATCAAAGGTAGAGCTCACAACCTCACCCTTCACGGACCGCTGCATATCGGTCACCTCTTCCGGCCGCTCATCAATCAATAGAACAATCAAATAACATTCCGGATGGTTTCGTTCTATCGAATTGGCAATGTTTTGTAATAAAACAGTTTTACCCGTGCGTGGCGGCGCAACGATCAAAGACCTCTGACCTTTACCAATCGGCGCAACCAAGTCAATAATCCGTGCCGAACGATCCTTCGTTGTTGGGTCTTCGAGCTCCATATTTAACCGCTCATCCGGATAAAGCGGCGTCAGGTTTTCAAATGCCACCTTATGACGTGCATGTTCTGGGTTCTCAAAGTTGATTTTCTCAACCTTAGTCATACCAAAATAACGCTCAGTATCCTCTGGCGCCTTAATGATACCCTCAATGGTATCCCCGGTTCGTAGTGAAAACTGCCGGATCATTTCCGGTGAAACATAAATATCGTCTGGACCCGGCAGATAATTTGCCTCGGGTGACCGCAAGAAACCAAAACCGTCTTGAAGCACTTCTAAGACCCCATCGCCGGAAATCTCTGCGCCGTCTTCCGCACGCTCTTTTAAAATCGAGAACATCATATCGCCCTTTCGCATGGTAGAGGCGTTCTCAATTTCCAGTTCCTCTGCCATAGAAAGCAGATCTTTTGGGCTTTTTGCCTTTAATTCGGCCAAAGTCACACGGTTACTTGTCATGGAGTCTCTTCCTGCCAAAGGTTCCCCTAGGCACCACAGATGTTATTAAGAAAAAGCGATCCCGGACGGGCGCACCCTCTCGTTACTTAAAAGCAAAGGATGAGTCAAATATTACAGGCTTATTCAAAATGGACGAACCACAACCATAATAACGATTGCCAACAACAAGACTGTCGGCACTTCATTCATTATTCTGTAAGTTTTGCCAGTCAGCTGATTGTCACCCAGCTCGAAACCTCTTTGCCGTTTGGCTAACCAAAAATGAAACCATGTCATAGCTATAATGGAAATTAGTTTAACCCAAGGCCAGACGTCCGACCAATCTAACACTCCAGGTATCACCGCCAAAGACAGCCCAAAACCCCAAGTCGCGAACATAGCAGGCGTCATAATGACCTTTAACAATTTTGATTCCATCATAGAAAACAAACGATCAGTCTGAGAATAAACCTCTACTTTTTCGCTATGATGTACAAAAAGGCGTGGCAGATAAAAAATTCCAGCCATCCAGGAAATTACCGAAATTATATGGCCAGCTTTCAACCATGGGTACATCGCAACTAAGTAATCTATCATTTCACGGTACCTTCTCCACTTTATAATAATAATAATATTAGATGATTTTAGTAGAGAGATGTAGTGCTGGTGAATTCTGTGGATTAAATTTTATCTATGTGTTTATGAACAGGTGGATAAAAACAACAACAAAAACACAACATGAAAATTATTTATATAAAAACAAGAGTTTAAAAAATATACATGTGTATAATCCTGTTGATTAAAGCCATTAAACATACCAAAGAAAAAATTATCATCAGCAAAGAATTTTCCATATCCACAGAAGATAAATTCACTGAGAGATTCTAAATTTGAATGAAACTCAGTAAGAATTCTTGTATTTGCAAAAGACCACGATTACCCCCACAGTTCAGTCACAGGTCACAGCAAACATATCCACAGGTTTATCTTACATGGATCTTATCCTCGCGTCTCAATCTGCCACGCGCCGCCGCATTTTAAACTCGGCACGAATGAGTGCTCGGTTTATGTCACCACAGATTGATGAAGAAAATATTACGAAATCTTTGAGCGCAGAGCAGGCCGCGCCGCGCGACATTGCCGATACTTTAGCAGAACATAAAGCACTAAAAATATCTCGAAAGAATCTAGACTGTTGGGTGATTGGCTGTGATCAAATATTGGTCTTTGAAGGAGAAATATTTGGAAAGCCCGCCTCTCGTGAAGCGCTAAAAGACTCTCTATCTCGCCTTTCTGGACAAACGCATAGATTGATAACTGCCAATGTTATTTACAAGGATTGCAAACCTCAGTGGCGACATATCGCTATCAGCTATATGTCGATGCGGTCCATGAGTGCGGCTGAAATAGACGCTTACGTTGCAACATATTGGCAGGAGGTGAAACAAGCCGCGGGCGGCTATCACTTCGAAAGAACACCAGATCTCTTTTTTGCTGTTCGAGGTAATTGGTTTGACATCATGGGGCTTTCGATCGGGCCAATCATAGGGTTTTTAAATCAAATCGACACAAATAACCCATACCAAAATCCGAAACTTGCGGCTGTTTTGGGTCATCCGATTGCTCAAAGTAAGTCACCTCGGATACACGGGCACTGGCTTGAAAAAAATGGCATATCAGGGGATTATATCGCGATAGATATTCCCCCTGCGCATTTTAATGACACTCTAAATATGCTCTTTGACGTTGGATTCTCAGGATTTAATGTCACCATTCCGCATAAGGAACAAGCATTGGCATTCGCCGATCACATGAGCCCGAGAGCGCAACGCATAGGCGCAGCCAATACACTGATAAAAACGGACATCGGTGATATTCGTGCAGATAATACAGATGGTTACGGCTTCATAACCAACCTATCCACGCAAAGTGAGACCTGGCAACCGAAGGCTGGCCCTGCTTTGGTTTTGGGAGCAGGTGGCGCTGCGCGAGCGATTTTGGTTGCCCTTTTGGACGTGGGCGTCCCAAAAATCTATCTTTCCAATCGGACCCGTGCCCGCGCTGATGACCTGGCCGCTGAAATATCTGACCTTATTGAAGTGATTGATTGGCAGGATAAAGAAGATGTTTTACCAGAGGCGTTCACCGTGGTGAACAGCACCTCTCTTGGTATGACGGGCAAAGCGGCTCTAGATTTTGACTTGACCGACATAAACCCACATGCACTCGTAACAGATCTCATTTACGCGCCTTTAGAAACCCAGCTCTTAAAAGACGCGCGTGGACGTGGATGTGAAGTGGTGGGCGGAATTGGTATGTTACTGCATCAAGCTGTGCCTGGTTTTGAAGCTTGGTTTGGCACCCGGCCCGAGGTGGATCAAGAGCTAGAGGCGTTGATACTTACATGAGTTTTTTATTGGGATTAACCGGATCTATCGGCATGGGCAAATCAACAACTGCCCAGTTATTCGCCGACCGCGGGTGCAAAATTTGGGACGCCGACAGCACTGTTCACCGCGCCTATAGCAAAAACGGCATGGCTGTGACTGTTATTGCGAAGATTGCCCCCGGCGCCGTGCTTCAAGGAGCGGTAGATCGCGCAAAGCTTCGTGCACTTATTTCACAAGACGCCAGCCTTTTGCCAAAGCTAGAAGCGATCATTCACCCGCTTGTTAAACAAGATCGGTACGCATTTATTGCCAATAATCCAAAGTCTATCTTGGTATTTGACATCCCCTTGTTGTTTGAGCTCAATTCACAAACTGATTTTGACGCCGTGGCATGTGTAATGTTGAGTTTTGAGGCGCAAAAATCCCGTGTTTTGGCACGATCAGGGATGACGGAAGAGCATTTTGAGATGATCCGATCCAAACAATGGCCGGCCGAAAAAAAAGCTGCTGAGGCAGATTACATAATTGACACAACCAGTCTTGAAACAGCAGCCCAGGCGGTCGATGCTATTTTAAAAGATATCAAAAAAAGGCAAAGAAATGCGTGAAATTGTCTTGGATACAGAAACCACGGGGTTTGAGCCGAGTGAAGGGGATCGGATTGTTGAGATTGGAGCAGTAGAACTGTTCAATCACTTGCCGACCGGCCGAACCTATCACCAATATATCAACCCAGAACGCAACATGCCGGAAGCTGCGTTTAATGTGCACGGATTGAGTAAAGAATTTTTATCAAATAAACCACTATTTAAAGACATCGCACAAGAATTCATTGATTTTATTAAAGATTCAAAGCTTGTCATACATAACGCTTCTTTTGACATGAAATTTTTAAATGCAGAGCTGAAGTGGGTAAATCGGCCAGCCTTACCCAATCATCAAGCAATTGACACTCTTGCGATTGCCCGCCGTAAATTTCCTGGCTCTCCAGCTTCACTGGATGCTTTGTGCCGCAGGTTTGGTATTGATAACTCTTCTCGAACATTGCACGGGGCATTGCTCGATTCCGAAATCTTAGCCGAGGTCTATTTGGAGCTGGTGGGTGGTCGCCAGCCAGATTTGGTTTTATCTGGCCCGGAGGTCAAAACATCGGCGGATGGTTCCCCATCTTGTGATTGGCGCCCCGCGCCCCGGCCAAAACCCCTGCCATCCAGACTCTCAGAGACAGAAAAAGCGGCGCATGATTCATTCATCGCCGCTTTAGGATCTGTTGCTCTTTGGACAAAAGAGACTTAGTTTGCTTTCGATTTGGCGTTTTCAGCAACGCGCCGTTGAATTTCATTGCGATAGAGTTGAACGAAATCCATGGAGTCGAGGTTAAGCGGTGGGAAGCCACCATCTCGTGTGACATCGCTGATGATGCGTCGTAAGAAAGGGAAGATCATGCGCGGACATTCGATCATCAAATAGGGATGCAGTTGATCTTCTGGCAGGTTTTCAACGTGAAAAATGCCTGCATATTCCAGCTCTAACAAAAACATCGGTTCGCCCTTATCTTTTGTTTTGGACGAAATTTCTGTTTTGATGATGACTTCAAATTGGTTTTCGATTGGACGCTTTTTTGCATCAATATTGACTTGAACAGACACATCGGGCTGCGCTTCACCGCTAATGCCCTTTTGAGCCAATACGTTCTCGAAAGACATATCGCGAACATACTGTGCTAAAACTTTCATTTTCAGAGGCTTAGGTGCGGCCTCTTCTTCGTTTTTAGCATTTTCAATCGGTTCTTGTGCCATCCTGGTCGCTCCTAAAAATATATCTTGAGCCGCATAACAGAATGCGGTGTGACCCTCAATGCTTTGTCGGGTCAGCGGAGCTTTGTGGCTCTGAAATATCTGTATAGTCCGCATCAATAACGGTATCATCTGAGCTGGTCTGGTGGGTGGAGAATTTCACATTGGCCGATGTCAGCCTTGAACGGATCATGTTTGTGATCAGGTGCCGGAAGGGCGGAAAGAGAAGCAAGAATCCAAAAGCATCAGTGAAAAACCCTGGTGTGAGTAGCAGAGCACCGGCAAATAAAATCATTGCTCCATGCGCTAACGGCTCGGTTGGGTCTTTCATGGCCTTAAACGATCCTTGAAGCGCACTTAACACCTGCGCGCCCTGACTGCGCACAAGCGCGGTTCCAACAATGGCGGTCAATAAAACGATGAGCAACGTTGACCATAGGCCTATCGTGTAACCGACTTGGATAAAAAGGCCGATCTCGATTAACGGCACCGCTATAAAAGCTATCAACAACCGCATTTTGGCTCTCCAATTCATCTGTGTGCCGGTGGACTTGGACCACCTGCTGCCCTACATAGGTATCAAGATCGAACATTTCTATTCCTCATGGGGCAACAGATCACAATGAACATGCAAATTATACAATTATTGGCTTTAGCGGGTATCGCCATTTATCTTATTTTGAAGTTGCGGGGTGTTCTGGGCACAAGAGAGGGCCATGAGGGTCCACGAGCAGATATTGTTGAGCGCGCTGATTACCGGCCAAAGCTTGAAGTGATTGAAGGTGGTCCAGATCAGGACATTACAGACCACGTTGCAGAAGGCAGTGACGCAGCATCAGCGCTTTTGGGTATGAAGCAAGCCGAGCCGCCATTTTCTGTAACTGAATTTCTATATGGTTCGAAAAGCGCCTATGAAATGATTTTAATGGCTTTTGAGAATGGCGATTTGGACAGTGTCAAAGCCTTCTTGAATGCAGATGTCTATGACGCATTTGCCTCCGTTATAGAGGCCCGCAAGGCACAGGGACTTTCGATTGAGGCGGAATTCATTGGTGTGCGAGATACTGGCTTAATTGGAGCGACCTTTGACCCTAAAAGTCAGGCGGCTCAGATTGACGTGCGTTTCATCTGTGAGCTGACCTCGGTGGTGCGCAATGCGGATGGGGATATTATTGAGGGCAATGAAACCGAGGTTAAACGCCAGCGCGATGTCTGGACGTTCGGTCGCACAATGGGTGCCGACGATCCAAACTGGCAGCTTATTGCTACGGGCGAATGATCTTTAGGCCACTGCTTCTGGCCGGCATTTTTGCGGCCTTTGGGTTGCCGGTGACCGCAGGCAACAGCTATCAGCCTATTCCATTTTCGGCGCTCAATGGTTGGATAGATGATGACCACGCGGCGGCGCTCGAGGCTTTTAAGGTTACTTGCGGAGATATGTCCGGTGAAGACTGGCAAGCCCTTTGCGCAGTTGCACATCAAAATGCAAATAGCCGACTGTATTTCGAAACATTTTTCCAACCAATCTTAACCAAGACCACAGAACCAGCTCTGTTTACTGGGTATTATGAAACTGAAATTGATGGCTCTCGCGCGCGAACTGGGCGGTTTCAGTATCCAATTTATGGTGTGCCAGATGAGGTTCGTGCTGGTGGCATTTGGAAAACGCGCAGAGATATAGAGGAAAACGAAGTTTTGAAGGGTAGGGGGTTGGAGCTGGCCTGGGTGGAAAATCCTGCTGATATTTTCTTTATGCAGATTCAAGGATCGGGCCGCGTGCGTCTGCAAGATGGCTCCACCCTTCGCTTTGGGTTTGGTGGATCCAACGGCCGTCGTTATCAGGCCATTGGCCCCCATTTGGTTGCACTGGGTGTTTTGCAAGAGCATGAAGTATCCGCAAACCGCATAAAACAATGGGTGCTGAATAACCCTAAAAAGGGACAAGAAATTGTTTGGGAAAATCCAGCCTATGTCTTTTTTCGCCGCGTTGATGATGTGTCCAGCGACCGAGGCCCACTTGGCGCGATGAACCGCTCACTCACCGCGCTGCGTACTTTGGCTGTTGATCCCAAATACGTCACTCTTGGAGCGCCGATATGGCTTGAAAAGGGGGGATCAAGACCTCTAAACCGCCTCATGATCGCCCAAGATACAGGGTCCGCTATAACAGGACCGCAGCGCGCTGATGTGTTTTTTGGCACGGGCGATCAGGCTGGGATTGCAGCCGGCTTGACCAAAGATTCGGGTCGCATGATCCTATTACTGCCGATCCAAGAGGCCCGCGCTCGAGTTTTGGGACCGTAGAGATGGCCAGAAAACTGCGTCCAGAAGAACGAGAGCTTTGGAACAAAGTTGCCGATACCGCAACGCCCCTGGTTCCACCGGCAAAGATGGAGATGCCGCGCGCCCTCTCTTTGCCAAAAGCAAAGATCGAGCGCCCCGCATCGGTACAGCCGGACCTCAAGGGTTTTAAAATTGGTGCAAAATCACGATCTACGCCTTTGGTTGGCGGAGGTCAGGCGCCGGTGAAGCCTGCGCCTGTGATGGATGCAAAGTCTTTTGGGAAGTTAACGCGTGGCAAGCTGCGGCCCGAAGGGCGCATCGACCTTCATGGGATGACAATGGCGGAAGCCCACCCAGCCTTGCAAGATTTCATTCTGGGATCCGCGAAACTGCAGCGCCGATTGGTTCTTGTGATTACTGGCAAGGGCAAATCCAAGCCAGATTATGGGCCCATTCCAGAACGTCATGGGGTATTGAGGCTTAATGTTCCGATTTGGTTGCGCCAATCACCGCTGTCTTCGGTGATTTTAGAAGTGACTCCCGCCCATCAGCGCCACGGTGGCGCTGGCGCGTTGTATGTTTATTTGCGCCGGGGCCGCTAGTTGGATAAGCGTGTGCGTACACGCTTAACACCGGCCCACATCATAAGAGATGAGAAGCCAAAAAACACGGAAACCGCGACATATTGTATATCAAGGGGTAGATCGTAATCCAGTAAAACCCCGGTTACCGCGGGACCAATCGCGGAGCCCAAAACCATGATAGCCGCTGCCGCCGCCTTGATGGAACCGAGGTGTTTCGTGCCGTAAAATTCTGCCCAAAAAGCATTTGGAAGGGTTGCGTTTGCACCTGAGGATAGGCCAAGGAAAATAAATCCTACCAAAACCGCCATCAGCGATTGCCCAAATGCAAAAATCAAAAAGGCCCCAATCATTGGCAATTGAAAATAGGGGATCAGGCGGGCGGTGTCAAATTTGTCGAGCAAGATCCCAGATAAGATCATCGCGGCTATAGAAACCAGCGTGTAAACTGGAAACATGGCCACCAATTGCAAATGTTCCCACCCTTTAATTTCTGCAAAATGCACCTGAAGGAAGAAAAAAGCGGTGTTAAACGCTGATTGTCCCAACAGTGCTGGGATCATGAACCAAAACAATGGATGGCGGAGTGCCTGATTGCGGCTCCAATGGCGCCCGCCCATACCTAAAGATTGCCCCTCAGTAGCGCTGGATTGAGGGCTGCGCTCTTCTGCCAGCAACCAAAGCAGCGCGGGAATGGCCAAAGCTGTGACGCCGGCCGCCAAGATCCATACGCTTTGCCAGGAGAAAAGCAACAAAAGGCTGACCACTAAAATTGGATAGCAGGCTTCACCAACGGAAAACCCAAGGCTGGCAACAGAAAGCGCTTTGCCGCGGTTGGCCACAAACCAGCGGGACATCGCCACTGCCGCGATATGGGTCGACATGCCCTGACCGGTGAAGCGCAAACAAAAAATGACCACTGGCAGCAAGGCCACCCAGGGATTAAATGCCATGAACAAACAAGAGGCCGCGAGGGTGGCTAAGACAATCGGTCCCAGGTGCCGCACCCGCATGACATCAGTTAACCCACCGGACCAAATCATTACAATTGCGGATGCAAATGTGCCAAAGCCGTATATCGCACCCCAATCTCCATGAGATAGATTGAAGGCTGCGCGGATCTCACCTGCAAATATAGATATGAAATACGTTTGCCCAAAGCTCGAGATTAAAGTGAGCAGGGCTCCAGCCGTTAGCCAGCGGCTGTTTTGGAAAATAAAAGGTATCATGCGCTGTTGTCAGATGAAATCTGACCGCTGACAAGAGCTATAACACGTAACGAGACAGATCTGTCGACTGCAGCAGGCTATCGAGATGCTTGTCGACATAAGCCTTATCAATAACAACTTCAGAGCCCGCCTGATCTGGTGCAGCGAAGGACAATTCCTCAAACACCCGTTCAATGACCGTATAAAGACGCCGTGCGCCGATGTTTTCAACAGAGCGGTTCACCTCGGCGGCCGCTTGCGCCAAGGCTTTAATACCATCTTCACTAAAGCTGACAGAGACATCCTCTGTGCTCATCAGAGCAGAATATTGCAGGGTTAATGCGTTCTCTGTTTCGAAAAGAATGCGTATAAAATCTTCTTCGGTGAGATCATGCAGCTCTACACGGATCGGCAGGCGGCCCTGAAGCTCAGGCAGAAGGTCGGATGGTTTTGCAACATGAAAAGCCCCGGAGGCTATAAACAAAATGTGATCGGTTTTCACAGGCCCATGTTTGGTGGACACAGTTGTACCTTCAATCAAAGGCAATAAATCGCGCTGCACACCTTCGCGACTGACATCTGCGCCCCGCGCATCGGCGCGCGCGCAGACCTTATCAATCTCGTCGAGAAACACGATTCCGCTTTGCTCCACGGCGGTCAGGGCGGCTTTGGTGACGATTTCATCGTCGAGGAGTTTATCCGCCTCTTCTCCCAGTAAAACGTCATAACTGGCGGCTACGGTCATCTTTTTGCGGCTAGTTCTGCCGCCCATGGCTTTCCCGAAGATATCTCCAAGGTTCATCATTCCCATTTGACTGCCAGGTTGACCGGGTAGATCCAGTGCTGACAGGGGGTTAGACGTATCGGCAACCTCAAGTTCGATGACCGTGTCATCCAATTCTCCACCGCGCAATTTTTTGCGGAACATTTCGCGGGTTGCGTCGCGCGCGTCTGTTCCAGCAATGGCCTCAACCACGCGTTCTTCGGCAGCCTCTTTTGCGCGCGCACGGACGTCTTCGCGCATGTGATCGCGGGTCATGGCGATGCTCGAGTCGACCAAATCTCGAATAATTTGCTCAACGTCCCGGCCGACATAGCCCACTTCAGTGAATTTTGTGGCTTCGACCTTTAGAAAAGGGGCCCGAGCCAATTTGGCCAACCGGCGGCTAATTTCGGTTTTGCCAACCCCGGTAGGGCCAATCATGAGAATATTTTTGGGATAAACCTCGTCACGGAGCTCATCTGGCAATTGTTTGCGGCGCCACCGGTTGCGCATCGCAACAGCTACAGCGCGTTTGGCATCATTTTGGCCGACAATATTGCGATCTAGCTCAGATACGATTTCGCGCGGGGTTAGGTCGGTCACTTTGAAATTACCTCAACGGTTAAATTGCCATTTGTGTAGACACAAATATCTGACGCAATCGCCATGGCCTTACGGGCAATTTCCTCTGCGCTGAGATTTGTTTCCTGCAGGCCGCGTGCTGCAGCCAGAGCGAAGTTGCCACCAGAGCCAATGGCCGCAATTCCATGTTCCGGCTCCAGCACATCACCGGCGCCAGTGATTATTAAGAGTTCAGCCCCATCGGTGACAATCAGCATGGCCTCAAGTTTCTGCAAATATTTATCTGTGCGCCAATCCTTGGCCAGTTCAACGCAGGCGCGTTGCAGCTGACCAGGTGTGGCTTCTAGCTTCGCCTCAAGTCGCTCCAGGAGGGTAAAGGCGTCCGCTGTAGAGCCGGCAAAACCCACGACAACATCATTTCCGCTGGGTGATAGGCGCCGCACTTTGCGAGCGGACCCTTTTATGACCGTTGGTCCGAGGCTGACCTGCCCATCGCCGGCAACCACAACTTGAGAGCCTTTTCGCACACCAACAATCGTTGTGCCGTGCCATCCGGGAAATTTTGTATCGCTCATCTGCTTCTCCTCACTACGGACGCTATATGGGAAATGCCAGTGCTGGCAACAAGGGCACGAAAAAAGGCGCTCAACGGAGCGCCTTTCGTAGAACTTGAGATTTCAACTTAAATGGCGTCGTCAATCCAACTCTTTAATGCCGCCTTTGGGGCTGCGCCGGTTTTGTTGGAAATGACTTGGCCATCTTTAAACAAAAACAAAGCTGGAATGCCGCGGACACCAAGGGCCGCAGCCGCAGAGGGGTTGCTGTCGACATCCACCTTAACCACTTTGATTTTGCCTTCCATTTCAACAGAAAGCTCTTCAAGTGAAGGGCCAATTTGCTTGCACGGCCCGCACCATTCTGCCCAAAAATCCACCACAACGGGGAGATCTGAGTCTTTTACAATACTATTAAAAGTTGCGTCTGTAGCGGCGACAGTGGCCATGGTGTTACTCCAAATGCTATAAGGCTTTCTCAAGAGTTAGAGTTGCAAGCGCCCAGCGTCAAGTGAGTGGCGTATTTGTTAAGGATGAAATCACGAGATCTTTCGGCAGTGGCATGAGCTCCAGGGTTTTTGTCCATAAAATCGCGGTTTCGATGTCATGATCGGGATAGATTTGTGACAAGGCAGCCGCATAGGCTCCCATCTGTCTTAAAAGCCCGCTTGGAACTTGTTCAGCTTCGCTTGGCACGATCTGATTGGTTTTGAAATCCACCGCCAAAACCCGCGTGGGTGAGACGAGCAACCGGTCTATTGAGCCCTGTATTGGATCGCCGTTCAGCTCTGGCAGGTGGGCCGTTACATCGACTTCAGCTAGACTTTCAGGCGCAAAAATATGTGCCAAATCTGGCCTTTGCAGCACCGCGCCGGCCTCTTGGCAGGCAGACGCTCGGACATCTGCTTCAATTAACCGCTCGGCGATATTACCCCATTGATCTTGCGGCGCATTGGGCAAGACTTCCAAAAGCCGATGCACCGCCGTTCCCACGCGTTTTGCTGTTTCAGCGCCTTGAGGCGCGCCACCTGGCAACACCTTGTCTCCGCCTAAATCGGATGGCGCGCGGGCGCTCACAGGGGCTTGAGGCGGTTTGGCGAAGGGCACAGCCCAGCTTGGGACAGATTGTTTTATCACCTGTGGTTTTTCAGTATCGCGTTGGGTACCCACGGACCATTGCAACGGCTCATAGCGTAATCCCAACCCCGCGATCGTCGGCAAATGTGAGGCACCGAGGGTAGAAATAGCGTTATTTATGACGCTATGCCAACAATCGTCCGTCTCTTTTATTGCCCCCGAACCCATAACAATCAGCCAGCTCTCCGCGCGGGTGATGGCAACATAAAGCAGACGGTCACGCTCCTCCTTTTGCTGACTTTGAATGTCAGTCAGGCTGGCTTTTAACCCATCCGGTAAGAAATCTTTGTTTGGAGGCCAAATAGCGACATTATTATGGGCCATGACCAGTGGCCCCTTGGGGGCTTTGCGTGGCGCAGTATCGGGTAAAATGACGATTGGCGCCTCCAAGCCCTTGGCGCCATGGACGGTCATCACACGAATTTTGTCACCAACACTGTCCATCTGTCGTTTGATCTCTAGGTCATCGGCGTCCAGCCAGAGGAGAAACCCAGTGAGATTGGGAATATTGCTGCGCTCATAGGCAAGAGATTGACTGACCAAAGCATCAATCCCTTCGGCAGCCTCTGGCCCCAATTGGCCCAACAAAGCTGATCGACCACCGCGGGTGGTCAATATATGTTCGATTAATTCAAACGGGCGCTTGAAATCCGCAAGATCGCGGAGCTCAGTCAGCCGTTGAACAGTCTGTGGAAATTCCACTTCACGGTTTTGCAAACTGCGCCACAAAAGGGGCGAGTCTCGCCCCTGCGCAAGGCTATACAGATCTTGTTCGGACCACCCAAAAAGTGGAGATTTCAACGCTTCGGCTAAAGACAGATTGTCTTCCGGTAGCGCCAAAAAGGCCAGCAAGGAACGGATGTCGCGAACCGCCAGCTCGGCGGCGACTTTCAAACGATCGGCTCCAGCTATTGGTAGGCGGGCTTCCTTACAGGCCCGGTGGATTTCTCTAAATAACAGTTTTTGACGGCCCTGAACCAGAATTAAAAAATCGCCAGCGGTGATCTTACGCTGAAAGGCGACCCCCTTGTCATCTAGCTGAGTAAGCGTCTCAGTTTCGATTAGATCACAGATATGCTCGGCCAGAGCATCAGCCAATTGTTTGTCCTGGTGATCTGTTGACACCTCATTGACCGGATCAGTCCAATGGTGCGGTTCAGCCTTATCAGGGGCTTGAAACACAGGCCAAACATCAACGCGGCCTGGAAGATCTTTTTTAAACGCCAAATGTGCAGATCCTGAACCAAGTCCGTTGCGATTGGCAAAGACCTGATCCACAACACCCAAGATCGCCGACGATGAGCGAAAGGAGTGATCCAAAGTGGTCGATTGAAACGGCTGATCAATTTCACGCAATTTTTGGGAAAATTGGTCACGCATCCGGTCAAACCCATCCGGGTCTGCGCCTTGGAAGGAATAGATTGACTGTTTTTTATCGCCCACAACAAAGATTGTTCGGGGCACATCTGCCCGCGCGCCCTCACCAGATGTGAATTCCTGTGCGAGGAGTCGGATGACATCCCATTGCGCTGGACTGGTATCTTGGGCCTCATCCACCAAAATATGATCAATGCCACCATCCAAGCGAAATAAGACCCATGTGGCGACACGCTCATCAGAAAGAAGATGGCGTGTGCGCACTATAAGGTCATTAAAGTCCAAAAATCCCCGCACCTGTTTTCGTGCACGATAGGTGCTGACAAACTCAGTGGCAAAATCATAGAGAGCGAGGCTGCGTTTTGCGACATTCAGGTTCAAGCGGCTATGCCGCCCGGCTTCAACGCGTGACATAAGCGCCTCAACCTGTGCCATGCTGGGCAATTCAGCTCGCGTGGCCTTCGTGGGAAACGATCCTATTTTGGCTGAGCCTGGGGCTTTGCCGGTCTTGTTTAAAAATACGGATTCCAACGTCGGAAGGTCGGCAGTTGTGAGTGTTGGGCCGTTGATGGCCTGTAATTTAAGACCGGCTTTAAAGTCGTGGCCCGTTTCGTCCTTGGTCAGCAGGAGCGCCCGAAGCTCTTCAATGTGCTGGAGATCGTCAGGCAAGAAAAAGTCGTGTGCCAGGTCGGCGTCATTATATCCGGGCGTCAGGCCGAGCGCCTCCCAAATACCATCTGCGTCGGGATAGGTGTCGAAATGATGATCCAAATGCAAGATTGAATGCAGAAAATTTTGTAATTCTGCTCCAGTCAAATGTTCTGCGATACCATCAAAGCTGGATCGCCCAGAGCCATCTGCAATGCCTTCCACCACCTCATCAAGAAGAAGATTTTGGGCCCGTTCGTCGATCTCGACAAATTGTGGGTTTACACCCGCTTCGAGCGGAAAACGCCGCAAGATTGAGGCGCAGAAGGAATGGATGGTTTGAATTTTTAAACCACCGGGAGCCTCCACCGCGCGGGCAAAGAGCGTTCGGGCCCGTTCAATGTCTTCTGGCTCGAGGCCGCGCTCTACGCCAAGGCTGGCCAGCTCTTCCAAAAGCTTGGCATCGTCCAACATAGTCCAGCGACCCAGTCGCTTGAAAAGCCGGTTTTGCATTTCTGACGCCGCAGCTTTTGTATATGTCAGACACAGAATGTTTTGCGGCATTACCCCATCAATCAACAGCCGCGCCACACGGTCTGTCAGCACACGCGTTTTTCCAGAGCCCGCATTGGCCGCGAGCCATGTCGAGCGCGCCGGATGGGCGGCTTCGATTTGTCGGAGGCTTGCATCACTCAATTTCATTTTGACACCTTGATGACTGTGGCGCGTTGGTTGGTGGTCCATTCACCGTAGCGGGCCAAGTGGTCATAATCGGACGAAGCGTCTGCTTTTAGCATTGCGCGTCGTGCGGTATAGCCCTGTTCGGCAGATTGATAGGCGCGGATCAATTTGGAAAAATCTGACCACACATCCGCCTCATCCATCGGAGCCGATAGTTCACAGGGTGAATTATCAAGGCCGATATAGGTTGCCCCCGCCACTTTGAGTGGTCCCAATCCAAGAAATCCACCGCGCCGCAGGATCTCAACCTCCAGCAGGAGCTGTTTGTCAAAATGTAATTGTTGTGCGGGCGTTGGCGGCTTGCCAGTTTTGTAGTCGTAGATATGGGCTGTGCCATCTTTCAAAATGTCAATTCGATCAGCCGTGCCATTGAGTGTAAAATTGAGCTCGGGCAGGTTAATTTCACCCTTAATTTCCGTTTTGGTCATGATGGTGCTGGCTTGGCGCACCAGCTCTTGCGTGACAAACCAGTCAGCAAATCGAACCACGCGGGCCAGCCACAGTCTGCGCGCAGCGGGCCAGGGCACGGTGGTTTGAAACCGTTCTTCCGCCATGGCTAGGAGCGTTGCTTTGGCGGCCTCTGCACTGGCCCAGGGGCCAGTCTGCAAAAAAGCTTCCAAAAGATCATGAATTAGCGTCCCGCGCAGCGGGGCGTCGGGCGATTTGTTCAACGGGTCTAGGCGCTTTAGGTTCAAAATGCGTTTGGCATAGATTGCATAGGGGTCACGGATCAGCTGCTTGATGTCCGTTACCGCCAAGCTTTCAGGCCGGCACGCCACCGGCGGAGCGACCGAAGGTCTGGTGCTCAGCGGAGTGTCTTGTGGCTCCTCTAGGGCTTCGACTTTTCCAAGCCAATCTTTACCTCGGGCGCGCATGCGGTCCATCCATGAATCATCACCTAGCTTTTCAAGCCCGTTCAATAGGTTTTCAATTCGATTGAGCCAGCGGGAGGGTACGGTTTCCGCATCATCGGATCTTAAGGATCGCGTAAGCCAAACGGTTTTGGCGCCAATGGCCTGTTGAAAATCATGAGCTGACAGACCAATGCGGCGTTCTGGCAAAAGCAGACCCGCTTGCAACCGCAAGCTGCGGTTCAGCCAAGGGTCTGGGGCTGGGGGCTCGGGCCAGGTGCCGTCATTTAATCCGGCAAGAATGACCAGATCGGCGCTTTGTACCCGAGCCTCCAACGTACCCCAAATCCTGATATTGGAATGCACATGATTTTGGTCGCGGGTTTGTCCAGCGTTCAAAACACCGCGCAAAATGGCACTATAATCGATGAGCTCAACATCTCCCGCAGCTGGGGCGTATTTTATAAGGTTCTCGATCTCCGTTTTCGTGTCGCGCCCGGGAGCTTGTTCCCACAGCTCGCCATCCTGCCCAAAGAGACCCGCTGACAATTGCTCTGCGAGCTTGCGGTGATGCGCGATCCAATCCTCCAGCGGCTGAGATCCCTCCGGCCATTGATCAAAGATGTTGGCATTGATCCAATCTACCCATGGGCGATAATGATCTTGGGCCTCAGCCCATTTTAAGAGGGTCTGTGGTGTTAGGAAGGCCGGACCGCGGCGGCGTAGATAAAGCTCGAGCTCGCGGGCGTTGCGTAGGTGTTGACCACGGCCTTCGCCAGAATGGGTGAGCGGATGTTTCAACAAGACCAATAGGGTTTCAGAGGTGAGCTGTGGCTGTGCCAGATCTAAGACATGCAACAAAAACCGACCCGGTGCTGTCAGGCTCAAGGGAATTCCGGCGCTGTCATCGGGGGTGATATCCCATGCAGCCAGCGCTGTTGCTATGCGCCGGGTCAAATTACGATCGGGGGTTATCACCGCAGCTGTTTGCCCTAGTCCCGCGGCGTGCCGCAGCTGCAGCGCAATAGCTTTTGCCTCGACTCTTTGGTTCGGCGCTTCTAGCCAGGTGATATCCTGAGTGGCTCGGTCAAGCTCTGTCAGATATGGCCCCTCCTGCCGCCAGTGATGGGTCACTGGCGCTGGGCGCAAAGCCAAGGATACCAATCGATTGCGAGCCGCCGCCTGCGGTGCCGCTTCGGTCCAGGGTATGACTTGATCCGGCGTAAGATCCAAGGCATTCAGCAGGCGCGAAAATCGATATTGTGGATGGTCTTCGCTGGTTTTTGGATCTGACAGCTCGGCCCAAACCCGGCACGGCATGTCAAAATCAAATCCTGGCAAAATCACGGCACCTTGCGGCAACCCTGCGACCGCTTTCATCAGATGAAAAGTTGTGCCGCGGGATCCGGTTGAGCCGGCCAGTAAGATCGGATGGTCTGGCGGGTTTTCTTGCCAACGCAGAGTAAGGGCCAAAACGCTGGCCCGCTGGCGGGCTTCTTGATCTGGCGCTTCACCACCTTCAAAATAGCGTTGCACGATGGCGATAAATTGTAGCGCGCGCTCCCAATGGCCTGAGAAATCGGAAATGTCAAGACTTTCAATGACAGCGGGTGCGATGCCTTCCCCTTGCATTTCATCCATCAAACTTGCCAGGCTATTGGCCAAATCAAAGATAGCGCTTGCCGGCGCCAGCCCCTCAACGCGTTGGATCAATAGGCGCACCAGCTGTGCAATTTCCAGCCTGCGCTTCAGAGTTGGGACTGGCATTGGAAGATCCGTCAGAAGTGGGTCATGCGCCAAATCTGTGACCAAAGTAAACCTTGGCATCAAGCGCGCGGGGCCTTGCAAAAATAACTCGGCTAATCGCCTCTGCATGCGTTGCGTGTTGACATAGACTTCAACCCGCGCCCAGTGTTCCGGAGGCCCCTCTTGCAGACGTGTGGTTAACCCATCGAGCAATGTGTCTGGGAAGGCTTGACCTGAATAGGTGCCAAAAACGCGAAATTTTGGCCGATCATCAAACATGGTTTGTACCCAGCAATTTTTCACCAAGGGCAATATTTTCGGGTCTGCCGATGTCGCACCATTGCCCCGGATAGAGGCACGCGCGCAGAGTGTTTTTTGCCATTAATTCATCCCAAATGATATTGAGCGAAAACTGTGTTTCTCGAACGTTTTGCACTGTGTCCAGTCGAATAATCTGTACACCGAGATATACAAAACTCCCAACCCGGGTAACCCCGCCGTCTTGAGAAATGGAGAAATCTCCCGGTCCTGTGCGGCCGCTGACTTGGCTTATGGGCGCACAGAGGAGCAATGCATCGCAGTCGTCGCGCCAATTTTGAAATAGATAGGAAAAGGGATTGGGCCCAGACCATATGGCATCGCTGTTGCTGGTAAAAATTACTGGCCCGTTAAAGAACTTACTGGCATTTTTGAGCCCACCGCCGGTGTCCAGGATATTGGGTTCATGCACAACCTGAGCTGGGTAATTTTCCAAATGTTTTGCGATTTTATCGCCTAGATAATGGGTGTTGACCACAGTTTTGGTAATTCCGCCCGCTGTCGCGAGCGTCAATGTTCGATCAAGCAGGCTTTCCTCAGCCACGAGGATCAGCGGTTTGGGGAGATCAACGGTGAGTGGCTGCATGCGACTGCCAAAACCGGCAGCAAATAGCATTAGCTCATCGGGCGGCTGGCGCATTTGGCTCTCAATTCTGATTGTAGTTCCGGCGTGGGTTCGGGAAGGGATTGGCAGAGCCGGAACAGATCGTACAGATCTGGGTGGGATAAATCACGCCAAAGGTTGTTCCAAACATGTGGCATCAATTTAAGGTATCCGGGCTTGCCATCTCTGAGACATAGCCTTGCGAATAGGGCAAGAACTCTGAGGTTGCGCTGGGCGCTCAGGGTGGACAATGCACGGTGAAAATCATCTGAGCCGGCGTAGGTTTGGTCCAGCGTATCCTTAAGCCACCGCTCAACATCGGGATGTAAGCTGCGGCGGGCGTCGTGGATGAGTGAAGCGGCGTCATACAGCGGGTGGCCGAGTTCGGCGTCTTGAAAGTCCAAGAGCCCAATTTGCGCCAGTCCGGATTGCTCAGGTCGATAGACGACATTTTGCGCATGGTAGTCGCGCAGGACGAGAACGGGATGTGTCCAGTCGAGGCTGTCCAAGTGTTGGCGCAGCTCCGTTGCAATGGCCGCTGCGATGTCTGGGCTGCAATACCACTGTAGGGTAATCTCAGCAGCCTGCGCCATAGTTTGCGGAAAATAGGATCCGACCTTCGGCGGCGGCGGCTTTTGGTGCAACTGGTTCAGAGCGTCGAGGCACAGTTGGTAGAGTGGGTATTCGAGCTCAGGGGTGGTGTTGGCGACATCAAAAAGCAGCTGATCGCCGAAATCCTCCAAAAGGATCAGCCCAAGAGAGTGATTTGCGGCATAAATCTCAGGCGCAGATAGGCCACATCCTTTCAGATGCGCGGCAATATTAAGAAAGGGCTGGATATCTTCGCCGCTGATTGGGTCGGCATCCATTAATATGGCGGGGCCCTTTTTTGGGTGGATCAAACGTTCATATTTTCGATTGCCAGCATCTCCCGCCAATGGCGCGCGCTGTGCCATGTCCCAACCGGCGGCTTGTAGGAAGGCGTCAATATCAGCGCTGCGATTCATGCCAACGTCTCCGTCCTCGTGGCTTTACGCCGTTGGCCAACAGAGCTCGCGATCGAACCATTGTGCGTGACGTTGGGTTGGGAAGACAAGGGCGGGGCGTGCATGGGGGTACAATACGGCGGGCACCCGATGCTGCAAGCGAAAATTAGGCCACTGATTGCTGATGGGTGACGCTAGCAGGTTGGTTGCCCGGGCCAAGTTCAATCAACGTGAGACGATTGGCCTGTGGGGTACATTGCAAGGCGAATGGCTGACCCTTTTTTGAGGATAAAACAGCCTTCCAACATTTTCGATCGCCACGGCTCAAGACTGTTCCGCGCATTTTGTTCCAGGCGTCATGTGGCAACATCTGTTTTTGCCAAAGCTGAAGACAGCCCGAAAGGGATTTTTCAGAGCTGTTTTATTGCCCCATGTGACGCGCCGGTCATGGCTGGTAATCCAGATGGGATATGGATGCAGCTCAGCTGCATTTGGCCTGTGGTCATATGAATCCCCGGCAGTTTGGCCGGTGCTTCGATGCGAATGGTCGGCCCGCAGGGCCCGGGCTGCTTCGCTCAGGTTCTTGCGTAGCAAGGCATATCCCGAAGACATGGCTACCAGCGTTGCAAGAAACACCAAGCCCGAGATCAACAAATTTTGTTCAACGATTCCCAATACATTAAGACCCTTTCGGGCGCAGTGTGGCGCAAGGGTCTTAATACCGAATTAATCGCTCAACCAATTTTTATTTGTTGGTTTTTACCAACAGGCCCATTTTTGGCTTCCAGCTTGTGGCGTGGCCAAGTGCTGGTCACGATAGCACCACGAAGTGGATCTTTCCGTGTTCCATTGGAAAACTCCAGCTGCGCGCCAGATCTTTCGAGTAGGGTTTTTGCGATGAATAGTCCAAGCCCCATGCCATCATATCCGGGGCGGGCGCCCTCCGCAGAGGATCGATTGCGGCGGCGGACAAAGGGATCGCCGATGCGATTGATGACTTGCGGTGCATATCCACGCCCATCGTCGGAAATTGTTACGACCAAAGTGTCTTTGTTCCAGCGAATATCCACCCGCACTTCGGATTGGGAAAAATCCACCGCGTTTTGAATTAAATTGCGTAAGCCGTGGATCACCTCGGGCTTGCGGAAGGTGAGCGGTTGATCGGGGTCGGTTTCCAGATTGGCTTCAAAAGCGAAGGTGACAGTTTTACCGCGGTCAAGGTGCGGCTCCGCTGCTTCTTGTACCAGAGCGGACCACAATGTGGTGCGCAGGTGCAGATCTTCTTTTCCAGCGCGTCCCATGGAGCGAAGGATTGCGCCACATCGTTCGGCTTGTTCTTTGATAAGCTGGGCGTCGGCATGTAGGGGTTCGGTATCTTTCAGCTCTTCCATCAATTCTGCACTGACCAATTTTATCGTTGCGAGGGGCGTGCCCAATTCATGTGCTGTGGCGGCCACAACGCCGCCGAGGTCGGTCAGTTTTTGCTCCCGCGCCAAGGCCATTTGCGTAGCCAAAAGCGCCTCTGACATCGAGGTCATTTCAGCAGTCACGCGACGGGTATAGATCGAGATAAAGATGATGCCTGTGACAATAGCCACCCAAAAGCCGAATACAAAAACCATTGGCATTTCAAGTACCCCCCCATCCGCAGCGCGCAGGGGCAGGTGAACCAAAGCGACGGCGGTGGTAATGGCCACTGCACAAGAGGCTAAAAGAAGCGTTGAGCGGGTGGGAAGCACTGTAGCGGCGATTGTGACTGGGGCCAAAATCAGCAGGGCAAATGGGTTGTTGAGTCCTCCGGTGAAAGCCAGGAGCAAGGACAGTTGCAGCGTGTCGAACAGCAGGGTGAAAACCGTTTCAGCTTCAGACAGGCGGCGATTGTCGGGGAAGATGAGACCCGCAAAAATATTGGCAATGATTGATAGGCCAATCACTGCAGCGCAGGGGCCCAGCGGCAAAGAGAGGCCATAAAGCTCTTGCCCAACAGCCAGTGCTAATATTTGCCCAGTAATTGCCACCCAACGCACGGTCACGAGCGTACGCAAGCGCATCCAATTGCTGCGAGCATTTTGGTCGATATAGCCGATTCTGGACTGTGACATTTTATGTTCCCGTGACGATCTGAGGCTGCATCTTTGTAAGATATGTCATAGGAGTATCTTAGAAACCATAAGGGGGCCATGATGTCAGTGACGAAATTCGCAGCCTTTGCTGGTTCCGCGGTTGTTGTGACGCTGGCGGTGACCTTTGCGATGACCCAGATCATGTTGCCTGCACAGCGATTTGAGGATTGTATTGAAGGCTCAGTTGCGGGTGGCAATATTGGTGGGCCGTTTGAGCTCATGGATCATAGGGGGCAAATGGTGACGGATGCCCAGGTTCTCGATCAACCCGCTTTGGTTTATTTTGGTTACACTTTTTGTCCGGACGTCTGCCCCATGGATGTGGCGCGCAATGTGGTAGCGGTCGAAATTTTGGCTGATGCGGGCCTTAAGGTGAAGCCAGTGTTTATCACAATTGATCCAGCGCGGGATACAGTTGAATATTTGGCAGATTTTGTTGTCAATAACCATCCCGAAATGGTGGGTTTAACTGGCACCGCAGAGCAGATTGCGAAAGCAGCTCGAGCTTATAAGGCTTATTACCGCAAGCAACCGAGCGAAAGTGAGGACTATTACCTTATGGACCACTCAAGTTTTTCTTATTTTATGGTTCCAGATGTCGGCTTTGTTGACTTCTTGCGCAGTGATCTTTCCCCAGAGGTGGTTGCGGATCGCTTGGCCTGTGTTTTGAGGGCCCCTTGATACTAGCCATATTCGAACCATCTTGTTAACTTAAAGAAAATCGGAAGGATCAGATCATGGCAAATGAGCCGCGGGACATTGGTGAAGATAAATCTTTGCTTTTGGTAGATGATGATGAGCCGTTTCTAAAGCGTTTGGCAAAAGCGATGGAAAAACGCGGATTTTCGGTTGAGCAAGCCGGTTCTGTCGCCGCAGGTCGGGCGATTGCCACAGCGCGCCCTCCGGCATTCGCGGTCGTGGATTTGCGGCTGGAAGATGGCAACGGTCTGGATGTTGTGGAAGTCCTGCGCGCGAAGCGTCCTGACTCCCGGGTTGTGGTTTTGACCGGCTATGGAGCGATTGCGACGGCAGTTGCGGCTGTGAAGATTGGTGCGACGGATTATCTGTCCAAGCCAGCCGACGCCAAAGATATCACGAATGCCCTTCTAGCCACTGGGGATGAATTGCCCCCGCCCCCAGAGAATCCAATGTCCGCGGATCGTGTACGCTGGGAGCATATTCAGAGGGTGTTTGAGCTGTGCGACCGCAACGTCAGTGAAACAGCGCGGCGCCTGTCCATGCATCGCCGGACACTGCAGCGTATCTTGGCAAAACGTAGCCCGCGTTAGTGACGCCGTGGGCTGTTTTTGAAATATAAGTTTTACGCAAAAAAACAGCCCAGCGATTTAAGCCGGGCTGTTTTAGTGTTTTAGTAGCGATAATGCTCTGGCTTGAATGGGCCTTCGGAGCTCACACCAATGTAGGCGGCTTGCTCGTTATTGAGCTTCGACAACTTCACTCCAATACGATCCAAGTGCAGACGGGCCACCTTTTCGTCCAAATGTTTGGGCAGGATGTATACGTCATTTTTGTAGTCATTTCCTTTGGTCCAAAGCTCAATTTGTGCCAAGACTTGGTTTGTAAAGGAGGCGGACATCACAAATGAGGGGTGGCCAGTGGCATTGCCGAGGTTCAACAATCGACCTTCCGAAAGCAGGATTAAACGATTGCCATTTGGCATTTCGATCATGTCTACCTGCTCTTTGATATTGGTCCATTTGTGGTTCTTGAGGCTGGCGACCTGAATTTCATTGTCGAAGTGACCGATGTTGCCGACGATCGCCATATCTTTCATGTCACGCATATGTTCGATGCGGATGACATCCTTGTTGCCTGTTGTGGTGATGAAGATATCTGCGCTGGACACAACATCTTCAAGCAGTATAACCTCAAAGCCATCCATAGCGGCTTGCAATGCACAGATGGGGTCGACTTCCGTGACCTTCACACGCGCACCGGCACCGCGCAAGGAGGCAGCAGAGCCTTTGCCCACATCGCCATAACCCAAAACGACAGCCACTTTACCAGCCATCATCGTATCAGTGGCGCGGCGGATGCCATCGACCAGTGATTCTTTACAGCCATATTTATTGTCGAATTTTGACTTGGTGACTGAATCGTTCACGTTGATGGCGGGGAAGGGGAGCTGGCCTTGTTTGACCAATTCGTACAGGCGGTGCACGCCTGTGGTGGTTTCTTCGGACACACCTTGGATTGCGGCACGGGTTTTTGTGAACCAACCGGGTGTTTCGGACATGCGTTTTTTGATCTGAGCGAAGATGGCCGCTTCCTCTTCGGATTTTGGCACCTCGATAAGATCGGTTTCACCTTCTTCCACCCGTGCACCCAACAGCACATAGAGCGTCGCATCGCCGCCATCATCAAGGATCATGTTTGCACCTTCTGGGAACATGAAAGACCGGTCGAGATAATCCCAATGCTCTTCTAAGGACTGGCCTTTAATCGCAAACACTGGCGTGCCGCCTGCGGCGATTGCTGCTGCGGCGTGATCCTGGGTGGAGAAAATGTTGCAAGAGGCCCAGCGCACATCTGCACCAAGATCAACGAGTGTTTCAATCAGGACAGCGGTTTGGATGGTCATATGCAATGAGCCAACAATGCGTGCGCCTTTCAAAGGCTTGGAGGCCCCATATTCTTTCCGCAACGCCATTAGCCCTGGCATTTCAGTTTCGGCGATATCCAATTCCTTACGACCGAATGCAGCCAGAGAGATGTCTTTTACGATATAGTCATGTGCCATTTAACGGTCCTCATGGGGTTCTATTGTCTATGGGATCAAGATTTGTGCCGCCATAACATTGCGTTGCTCTCTCGACAATAGGGCAGGGCGCAAGTTAACCTATCGCGAAAAAGGGCAGGCACTTATGAAACAACCCCGCGCATGGCAAAGGATGCTCTCTGGTCGTCGGCTGGATTTGCTGGATCCGACACCGGTTGATATTGAGGTGGAAGATATCGCTCATGGGTTGGCCTTTGTGGCGCGCTGGAACGGCCAAACCGTTGGTAATTTTGCCTATTCTGTGGCGGAACACTCTTTGTTGGTTGAACAGATTTTTTTGTGCCTTCATCCTAAGGCCTCGCCTGCGCATCGATTAACCGCGCTTCTGCACGATGCGCCAGAATATGTTATTGGAGATATGATCTCTCCTGTAAAGGCATCGGTCGGACCAGGATATGATGATCTCGACAAACGGTTGACCGCTGCCATTCATATCCGTTTTGGACTGTCGGCCGTCACGGCCTCGACATTAAAAAAGCAGATTAAAAAAGCTGACAAGATTAGTGCATGGTTGGAAGCCACCCAGCTGGCAGGGTTTTCGCGGGCGGAAGCGGATCGGCTGTTCGGCAGGGTGGACGCCAATCTTGCTGGCAGCTTAACCCTCCATTTGCGCCCCCCTCTGGAGGTGCGGCAAGACTTTACGGCGAAACATGCAGAGCTTCTGGCGCGGATGTGATCACCGACTTTGCCAATGTACATTGAGGCATAATGTATCGGTGCTGCCTTCAAAGCAGGGCAGGGCTTTTGTGAGCTGGGTGCAACTGAAAATACGACTGTTTCACCAAAAAGGCCTTCCCCAAAATGGAAAAGGGCCTATCGAGTTGTGCGCTTAAAGAGCCGGTTCAGACCTTTGTAAAGTAGTCCTCACAGACGCCTTCGCGGTAAACATCTGCAGTACAACAATGCAGCCCGCCGCCAAAGGCATAGGCATCTCGTAGGTCGACCTCGACCACTTCCATGCCCAGCTTGTCCATTTGTTCCGCCTGATAGACCTCAGATTTTTCGACACAAACAGTTTTTGGGTCTAGGACGAGAACATTCATGCTCAGCCATGTGGAGGAATAGCATAGAGGTGGCGGTGCATTATGGGCCGGTTGGGCGGAATCGACAATCTGCCAATCGTTCTTTTGGAACATCTCGCGCTGGTCATCAGGCAGGCGGCGCTGTGGATTGTTCAAGATGAGCCCGGGCCGCAAGGGGGTGAATGTTGCGTCAATGTGAATGGGGTAGGGGTCACCTGGGAAATTCACCGCATGCACCCTATGTTCTGGGAAGTGGCGGCGCAGCCACTCGATTCCTTTAAGGTTGGTGGTAAACCCATGTTGAACCACCAAATCGCGGCCAAACCGGAGAACATCGGCGGCGTCGAACAATGGCTCCTCCTCGGTGGTGACAAAGAATTTCTCAGCCGTCCATTTTAGCCGTTTCTCAACACCAATTTTTTCAGATAGGTAATCGGGATGATAATCCGCATCCGTCAACCGAGGCTTGGGCGCAGATTCATGACGAAAATTCGGGTCTTCTTCAAAATACTTTTGCATCAAGGGGCGGTAGTTCAAGTACTCAAACCAGCGACAGCGATAAGACATGGTTGCTTCGAGCATTTCGGATCCGACGGTCAGCAAGACGTCGCGCGGCGGCATGCAGCCAAATTGGCTCTGGGTTGAGAAATCTGGCGTCTGCACTGGCACAGAGTGATCAATTGATGTGGGACGATCCACACGAATGCCACATTTTTCCAACTGACTGGCGAAATTATCGAGCAACTCATTGGCGCGATCAATCGTTTCTTGTGGCCTGCGTCCCCATTGGCCACGCATATCGCTATCTTCTGGTACCTTAGCGTCTAGAGCGGGCTCTTCCGCTGGAATATGGCAATCGTCCGCCCGGCCAACTATGACATGGCGCAGCGGGTCCCATTCATTCCAGCTATTAACAATTGTCTTTCCAGTGTTGCGCATTTTCAGGCTCCTGATCGTGTGATGGCATGAATTGGTAAACTGCAGATAAATCGTTTTTTAGGCAGTGGCTATATCAAAGCGAAGGGCGAAGGGTGACGCGCGACGTTTCGGGGTCTATATTGAATTGACAGCAAGGCTCTAGAGGGGCAGGCAGGCGATAGGACCGGCTCAAATACAAGGGATCACAATGACGAATCATGTTTATAAAGGCGATTTGCCGGAAGGCTTGGATCTAGGCCAAATTGTGGCCATTGATTGTGAGACTATGGGGCTGAACCCTAAGCGCGACCGTCTTTGTGTGGTGCAGCTGTCCAGCGGTGATGGCCATGCGCATTTGGTGCAAGTGGCTAAGGGGCAAACTTCGGCGCCTAATCTATGCCGGATGCTGGAAGATCCCAGTGTTCTCAAACTATTTCACTTTGGCCGATTTGATATCGCAGCCATGAAGGAGGCTTTTGGGGCTTTGACTGCGCCGGTCTATTGCACAAAGATTGCCAGTCGCATGACCCGAACTTACACGGATCGGCATGGGTTGAAAAACCTGCTGCAAGAATTGCTCAGCGTGGATATTTCCAAACAACAGCAGTCTTCCGATTGGGGCGTGGCGCATTTGTCTAAGGCGCAAGTGGAATATGCAGCGTCCGATGTGCTTTACCTGCATGAATTGCATGAGCGGCTGAATGAGATGCTGATCCGTGAGGGGCGCATGGAGTTGGCGCAATCTTGCTTTGACTTTTTACCCACGCGGGCAGAGCTAGATCTCGCAGGTTGGCCAGACAGCGATATCTTTGCCCATTCTTAGGCTGAGATTCGATAGCGGAGAGACCTATGCATTTTTCCTTCGACGACGGTTATTCGGCGCTTGTAGCATGGCTTAAAACCCTGTTGCCCATCGTTGCGCTGGGCCTGTTGTCGACGATTTTTCTGTTTTCTGGAAAAGTGGACGTGACCCAATCCTTGCCCTATGCCGAACATAACGTTGCTGAAATTATCCGCGAACAGCGTATTACACAGCCGTATTTCACCGGCATCGCCAGCAATGGCATAGAAATTGCCCTCTCTGCGGCCTATGCCTCACCGCAGGTTGAAAATGCAAAAATTCTTGAGATCACCGATCTATCTGTCGTGCTCAGATCCACCAATGACCATAGTGTCCAAGTTACCGCGGGGCGGGGCGCTTTGGACTCGGCAACGCAAACCGCGCAGATCTCAAAGAATGTTCATATTGCAGCGCTGCCAGATTTTTGGCTGACAACCGAGGTCTTGGACATGAATCTCAAGCAGGGTGTGGCGTCTGCCAAAGGTGGATTTCAGGGGGTGACCGCCGTGGGCGCGATCACTGCGGGGGAAATGCATCTGCAAATGGCCGCCGACGATCAGCAAATCGTTTTCATAAATGATGTGCGGCTGGTATACTCTCCAAAACTTATTGATTGAGGTTATCCGTGCGCCACATTTTGCTGCTCATTACATTTCTGCTCTCGACAGCTTGCGGGGCCTTTGCCGTTTCGGCGCAAGCCGCCCTGTCCTTGGATGGGTTTCAAAGTGATCCAGAGGCTTCTGTTGAAATTTTGGCCGACAGGCTCACGGTCAGCCAAACAAATGGCGCCGCGCGGTTTGAGGGCAATGTTGTGATTGCTCAGGGGGATATGCGCCTATCCGCAGATCTTGTGGATGTCACCTATCTGGAGGCTGGCGGGATCGCGCGGCTGTCTGCCAGCGGAAGTGTTCTTTTGGTGTCACCGACGGAGTCAGCCCAAGCGGACAGCGCGAATTATGATCTTACCGGGCGCGAATTGCGGATGCGAGGTGCTGTTTTGCTCAACCAGGGCCCTGTAAGCCTATCCGCCGATCTTCTGACAATTGATCTTGATACGGGGGGCGCCGTGATGGAGGGTCGCGTGCGTACTGTGCTGCCAAGTGGATCCAAATAATGCCGTATCCGCAGTTTGAAGTTTCAGATGGCAAGGGTGGCCTCAAAATAGAGTCGCTGCGAAAGAGCTACCGTAAACGGTTGGTCATCAGTGACGTGAGCATGCATTTGCACCGTGGTGAAGTTGTGGCGCTTTTGGGGCCAAATGGCTCGGGCAAAACCACCTGTTTTTATTCCATCGCTGGGCTGGTCACGCCCGAGGGGGGGCGGGTGAGCATTGATGGCCGCGATGTCACGCGCCTGCCCATGTATCGGCGGGCCCGGTTTGGCATTGGGTATCTACCGCAAGAAATATCGATTTTTCGCGGCATGAATGTTGAGGACAATATTCGCGCAGTCCTGGAATTGAGCGTGAAAGACCGAGATCGACGCTCAGAGCGCTTGGAAGAATTGCTCAATGAATTTTCTATTGAACATCTGCGTCGGTCCCCAGCGCTTGCGCTGTCAGGCGGTCAACGCCGACGGGTTGAAATTGCGAGATGCTTGGCGGCAAACCCAAAATATTTGCTGTTAGATGAGCCTTTTGCCGGGGTAGATCCAATCGCGGTTGGGGAAATTCGCAATTTGGTATCAGATCTGAAAAAGCGCGGTCTTGGGGTGTTGATCACCGATCATAATGTCCGAGAAACGCTCGATATCGTCGATCGCGCATATATTCTGCATGACGGCGTGGTTCTGCGCAGCGGCACTGCGAAAGAAATCGTTGAGGACGAAAATGTTCGGCGTGTTTATCTGGGCGAAAATTTCAGATTGAGCTAATTTTCAATTTTGAGTTGACAATTGCCCTGGATATTTGGCCAAATAGAGTTGTGACATGTTGTCATAATATTCAGCCAATTCAAACAAACTGCTCGCTGCAGCTTGCGACCATGTATGGGATCGTGAGGCGTGATTGATATGGCCCAACGCGCCCCTGGCTGGTCATATTGAGGCTGACAAAAAGGAGACCAAATGCTATATCAAATTTCCGGAAAACAAATCGACATTGGCGCTGCACTTCAGGCTCATGTAAAATCTGTTGTGGACGCCATAGCCTCAAAATACGCAGAGCGACCAACGGATGCGTCGGTTATATTCTCGCGCAGCTCCAATGAATTTGTCTGTGAGGTCAGTGTACATTTGTCGACCGGGTTAACGGCGCAAGCCAAAGCGCATGATCATGAAATATATGCCGCTTTTGACTCTGCTGCTGACAAAATGGAGAAACAATTACGCAGATATAAGCGCAGATTGAAAGATCATCATAAAGAACGCGCGCAGCCCGTTGAATTCTCGGAAGCATCCTCGTATATCCTCGCTCAACAGGACGATTCGACCGATAACGAACCGGAAAGTCTGCAACCTCTAATTGTGGCGGAGATGGAACAAAAAATCCAATCCCTGTCTGTAGGAGAGGCCGTTATGCAGATGGAACTCGCGGGGGCGCCGGTTCTCGTCTTTAAAAACGAAGGTCATAATGGAGTGAATGTTGTATACCGCCGTGACGATGGCAATATTGGATGGGTCGACCCGACTTAAGCTAAAATACAACTAGGATTATTAATGGATCTACTTGAAATTATTCATCCCGACGCCGTGCGTTGCGCGCAATCTGTGGGCAGCAAAAAACGTTTGTTCCACGACCTCTCCACCATGGCGGCGCAGGTCTATGATATGGATTGTGATGGAGTGGTCGCGGCCCTGCTGGAGCGCGAAAATTTGGGTCCAACTGGCGTAGGGCGCGGTGTCGCCCTGCCCCATGCACGTCTTGAAAATCTTGATCGCATAGTGGGCTGTTTTATTAAATTGGATCGACCGATTGATTTTGGCGCCGTAGACCGTCAGCCGGTCGATTTGGTGTTTGCCCTCTTTGCCCCGTTGAATAGCGGTGTGGAGCATCTGAAGGCTTTGGCCCTGGTCTCGCGTACGCTGCGTGATTCTGATGTTTGCATGAAACTGCGCAACAACGAGAGCGCCAGCACCTTGCTCGCGATCTTGCAGGAAGGCCCAAGCTCGGTCGCGGCCTAAAACTCTAATGGTTTAAAGCCAAAATTGGAATAATCCGCAGCATAGTCCTCGCGGGTCAAAGCCTCGAGCTCCGTAACATAGATTTCCGAGAGCGCCGGGCTTTGCGGCAGGGGTGCGGTAGGCGGGTTTTGCCAGGTTAGCCCCGCCTGCTGGGTTAATAGTTCCAAATCCTCTTCCAAAGTGTCTGCGCGCACGATCATATGTGGCGCTGCGAATTTGCAAAAACTTGGATAATTTGTGTTTGACTGGCCCAGGCGCCATCAACCCGCAACGCGGTTTGACCAACTAAATTGAATTTCAGAAATTTCAGGAATTCGTCGAAGCATAGGCGAGTTTGCGTGGGTGATAAGGGTGGATCATCTGGGTGCTCGGGAAGAGGGAGGTTATGCACGGGATCGCTCGAGTTCTGGGGCTTCATCAAAATAATCTTTTAAAGCACCTTTGCCGCGTGAGGTCACAAAAATGAATTCTTTGATCCCGGCCGCTCTCGCTTCATCAATCGCATATTGCACGAGTGGTCGATCCACTAACCTCATAACTTCTTTTGGTATGGATTTTGTTGCAGGCAAAAACCGCCTGCCGTGGCCGGCGGCTGGGAAAATAGCTTTGGTAACTTTATGTTTCATTTTTTCTAAATATTTTTCTACTATGGTCGAGCCGCCCGAAATTTTGGCGAAAGATTAAAATTATCTAAGAAAACTATATATACGTTTCTAAATTGTCTCGCTTTCCGTAGGATCAACACCCTAGGGTTGTGTAAACTTTTATCTTTTGAATCTCGTGGCTTCTGCACATGTGGTCTTTGTTTTGAGCTCATGGTTTTTGTAAGGTTATCCCCTTGGCAAAGGCAATAAAATATGGGTTTTCATAGCCATGCTTGCCGTAGGTCATAGGCGTCAGGTCATCAAGCCGCACAACACCGCCGCCGGCCCCGTTCAAAACGGCATGCCCAGCTGCTGTGTCCCATTCCATGGTGCGGCCTGCGCGTGGGTAAAGATCAGCTTCACCGGTTGCGATTAGGCAAAACTTGAGTGACGAACCCGCGCTTTTTAAGTCGGATACTGGGTATTTTGCAATATAGGCATCTGTTGCTGGGTCTCTGTGTGATTTCGAGGCGACAACGCGCAAACCATCAGGGTTCGGAACGGCCACGGAGATATTTTGGCAGGTGCCGATTTTTTCCAACTCGAATGGGCCAGTTTCCTCACGAGATTGCCCTTGGGCATCTGTATAAAACAACCTGTGTTTTGCAGGGGCATAGACGATGCCCCGAATGGGGGTGCCGTCGACCACATAGGCAATATTTACTGTAAAATCTCCGCGGCGATGGACAAACTCCTTTGTGCCATCCAAAGGATCGACGATAAAAAACTCCGTGCCTTTTAAAGAATGGCTGTCCGCTTGCTCCTCTGTGATTAAGGCGACATCTGGAAAGGCGGCCTGCAAACCATCGGAAATAATCGCATCCGCAGCTTCATCGGCGGCGGTCACCGGGCTGGAATCTGATTTGGTTTTGACCTCAAAATCTGGGCCATTATAAATCTCCATGATCGCGCAGCCCGCTTCAAGGGCAAGCCTGCGCATGACCTGTTGTAATGCGGTAAAATCCAAAACTTAAACGTTCCTTGCCCGATTGTTGAATTAATTCATATTTTCTTGTAACTTACGGCGCATTCGTCAAAGTTGCAATTCGACTTTTTTTATATTTTTGAAAAACTACAAATGTTTGCTAAACCTCGCCATACACGCTCCGATATATCGGGAACCCTTACTTTTTTCGAGCAGGTCTATTTTGGCACAGTGCGCAGCATGGGCAAATCCAGTGGCTGGAACGCTGTGCTCGGATTGATTGGGTCCATGGCTCAGACGGTTGTGTTTGTTATGGCCTTCTATTTTATGTTTCAGCTGATGGGGGTCAGGACGTCGCCAATCAAGGGCGATTATATGCTCTATATTATTTCAGACATCGCCATGTTCATGACAAATAATACAGCTGTGCAATCTGTGTCCAAGGCGGAAGGGCCGACCTCTGGCATGATGCAACATGCGCCAATGAATACGATGATTGCTGTATGTTCGGCAGCGCTGCAAAGTCTATATCAACAAACCATTACCATCGGAACAATCCTTCTAATTTACCATCTTGCTTTCAACCCAGTGGATATTTTTAACTCAATAGGCTTGGTCGGTGTGTTTTTGCTTTGCTGGTTTACTGGCGTGGCCATTGGTATGGTGTTTTTGGCCTTAACGCCCTGGCACCAGCCACTCGTTAATATTCTTTTGATGGTCTATCGCCGAGTGAATATGCTGGCATCAGGGAAAATATTCGTTGCCAATACATTACTATCTTTCATGTTGGTCATGTTCGACTGGAACCCTTTGTTTCACTGCGTGGACCAAGTGCGCGGTATGATGTTCATCAATTATTCACCGATGCACTCCAATTTATCTTATTCATTGAAGGTGGCTTTGGTTGTTGTGGTCCAGGGTCTTATGGGCGAATTTTTTACCCGAAAACGTGCCTCTATGAGCTGGGGATCGACTCGATAAGGACGTCAACGCACCACGCGCAGAGTGATATTGAGCCGTCCCCCCTCTTTTAGAAGAGATGAGCTGCCGAATTTGATCCGGTCAATGCCGTGATAGTTGAGCCTTGCGGGACCGCCCATCACCGCAACATCGCCGGACTGTAGCCAAATTGATTCCGTTTTGTCGCCGCGCTCGGTGCCGCCCACGCGAAACAGGGCATCATCCCCCAAAGATATGGACACAACGGGCCAATCAAAATTGGCTTCATCCCGATCTTGATGCAGCCCCATGCGCGCGCCTTCGCCATAGAAATTGATCAAGCAGCATTCTGGGTCTGGAACCTCTCCTGCGACTGCCCGCCAGATGGCCATGATCGAGTCTGGAATTGCTGGCCAATTAACGCCAGACGGGTGGTGCTTTTCATATCGATATCCACGCTGATCTGAAAACCAGCCAAAGTCACCAGCGGCCGTTAGTCGTACAGACATCGGTTTCCCAGATTTTGTTTTTGGCGAAAAAACGGGTGCTTGAGCGGCCACCGCTCGTAGCTCCTCGACTAGCCGTAATTGATCGCTTGAGGGTAAAAATTCTTTAAAAACAGATATTCCCCCCACACTTAGGGTGTGGCTTGGTGTGGTTTGCCTATTTAACTTTATGAAATCCAAATTTCATTGCCTCCAAGTGGTTGCAGGGGGTGTTTGACACACCTATATAGCGCGATGAGCTGGTAGTTTAGATGAACTGCTGAATTAATTGGGGCACAGGCGCCGTACTGCGGGCCGAAAGCCTCGGTGTCGCCAGAGCGAAGGGATGCTAAGAAATGGCTAAAGTCATTGGAATTGACCTTGGAACAACAAACAGCTGCTTGTCGATCATGGACGGATCGCAACCGCGGGTAATTGAAAATGCAGAGGGCGCACGAACCACGCCGTCAATTGTTGCCTTTACCGAAAATGAGCGCCTTGTGGGCCAACCTGCAAAACGCCAGGCTGTTACCAACCCAGAAAACACGGTCTTTGGCGTAAAGCGCTTGGTTGGCCGTCGGTATGACGATGCTCATCTGAAAAAAGATAGAAAAAACCTTCCTTTCAAGGTCTTTAGTGGTAGCAATGGGGACGCTTGGGTTGAAGCACAGGGCGATCAGTTCTCCCCGTCTCAAATTTCGGCATTCATTTTGCAAAAAATGAAAGAAACAGCCGAGAGCTATCTTGGCGAAGATGTTTCACAAGCGGTCATCACCGTGCCGGCCTATTTCAATGATGCGCAGCGCCAAGCGACGAAAGATGCAGGCAAGATTGCTGGCCTTGAAGTTCTGCGCATTATAAACGAGCCAACGGCTGCGGCCCTAGCCTATGGTTTGGACAAAAAAGAATCGCAAATCATTGCCGTCTATGACCTTGGCGGTGGGACATTCGATGTCACCATCTTGGAAATCGACGACGGCCTGTTTGAAGTCAAATCTACCAATGGAGATACCTTCCTTGGCGGGGAAGACTTTGACATGCGTATCGTTAACTACCTTGCGGAAGAATTCCAAAAGGAAAATGGCGTTGATCTGACCAAAGATAAAATGGCTTTGCAGCGCTTAAAAGAAGCGGCGGAAAAGGCAAAAATTGAATTGTCCTCTTCCAGCCAAACAGAAATTAATCAGCCATTCATCTCAATGGACGGGGCATCTGGTCAGCCTTTGCACCTGGTCGTGAAACTTACACGGGCCAAATTGGAAAGCTTGGTGGGCGATCTCATCAAAGCGTCTTTGAAGCCCTGTCAAGCAGCGCTGAAAGACGCCGGCCTGTCTACGAGCGATATCGACGAAATCGTTTTGGTTGGTGGGATGACCCGCATGCCAAAAGTGATTGAGGAAGTGACCAAATTCTTTGGCAAAGAGCCAAACAAAGGCGTGAATCCTGATGAAGTTGTTGCCATGGGCGCGGCCATTCAAGCCGGTGTTTTGCAAGGTGATGTGAAAGACGTTGTTTTGCTCGACGTCACACCTTTGTCCTTGGGTATCGAAACTTTGGGCGGTGTGTTCACACGCTTAATCGACCGCAACACCACCATCCCAACCAAGAAATCACAAGTGTTCTCCACTGCAGAAGACAATCAAAACGCAGTGACCATTCGTGTGTTCCAGGGTGAGCGGGAAATGGCAGCTGACAATAAGATCCTTGGTCAGTTCAATCTGGAAAGCATTCCACCCGCGCCGCGCGGTATGCCGCAAATTGAGGTGACATTCGACATTGATGCCAATGGGATCGTATCGGTTGGTGCGACGGACAAGGGCACCGGCAAGGAGCAAAAAATCACCATCCAAGCTTCGGGTGGTCTGTCAGATACAGATATCGAGGCTATGGTTAAAGATGCGGAAGCCAACGCGGATGCAGATAAAGACCGCCGCGAGCTCGTGGAAGCTAAGAACCAGGCGGAAAGCCTGATTCATTCCACTGAAAAAGCGATGGAAGAGCACAACGACAAGGTCGACCCAACTACAATCGAAGCGATTGAATTGGCTATGGCGGCATTGCGTGATGATCTGGAATCAGAAGATGCGGGTAAAATCAAAGCTGGCATCCAAAACGTAACTGAGGCGGCGATGAAGCTTGGGGAAGCGATTTATAAAGCCAGCCAAGAAGCCGAAGCTAATGGCGATGTTGACGATGGTCCTGTTGCGGATGATGACATCTTGGATGCAGATTTCGAAGATCTGGACGGCGACAAACGCACCTAACGCCAAGTAAGGATCAGTCTAAACCGGCCAGCGATTTTGTCGGCCGGTTTTTCCGTTCCAGAGGGGATAGTTTAGATGTCAAAACGCGATTACTACGAAACGCTCGGGATCTCGAAAGGGGCCACGGCGGAGGAAATTAAAAAAGCCTATCGTCGCAAGGCGAAGGAGCTTCATCCAGATCGCAACGCAGATAATCCAGCCTCTGAGGATCTCTTCAAAGAGGCGAATGAGGCTTATGAAGTTCTCAAAGACAGCAATAAAAAGGCCGCCTACGATCGTTACGGTCATGCGGCGTTTGAAGACGGCATGGGCGGCGGCGGTGGTGGCCGGCCTGGCGGACAAGGAGATTTCTCTAGTGCCTTTTCCGATGTCTTCGACGATCTTTTTGGCGATTTCATGGGTGGACGTGGTGGCGGTGGCCGGCAACGTGCGGCGCGTGGTGCGGACTTGCGTTATAATATGCGCGTTACCCTCGAAGAGGCGTTTGGCGGGTTACAAAAAACCATTAATGTGCCAACGGCTGTGTCCTGTGCAAATTGTTCGGGGACAGGCGCGGCTTCTGGTAGCGAACCAGCGACCTGTGGCACCTGCTCGGGCATGGGTAAAGTACGCGCGCAACAAGGATTTTTCACTGTTGAGCGTACCTGCCCCAGCTGTTCTGGCGCAGGACAGGTGATCAAAAACCCATGCTCGAGCTGCCATGGCGCTGGGCGGGTTGAAAAAGACCGGGCGCTGTCCGTCAATATCCCAGCGGGTGTCGAAACTGGCACGCGCATTCGCCTGTCGGGCGAAGGCGAGGCGGGTGCACGCGGAGGACCTCAAGGTGATCTTTATATTTTCATTGAGGTGGCAGATCACCAGATTTTTGAGCGCGAGGGCAACAATCTGTTTTGCAACGTACCCGTGTCGATGACCTCTGCTGCATTGGGCGGCGATATCGAAGTGCCTAATATCGACGGGGGCCGCAGCCGGGTTAAGATCCCAAGTGGTAGCCAATCCGGCCGGCAAATGCGGTTGCGTTCTAAGGGCATGCCCTCTGTGCGTGGCGGTGGCGTGGGCGACATGTTCATTGAGCTACAGGTAGAAACGCCAGTAAATTTGACAGCGCGTCAAAAAGAAATTCTGAAAGAGTTTGAAGCGCTCTCAAGTGACAACAGCCCCGAGAGCCAAGGCTTTTTTAAAAAGGTCAAACGGTTTTGGGATGGGGTTAAGGGTCAAGAATAAAGTGCAAAGCCTAGCGTTTGATAAGAGTAGCGCTGGGCTTTTATTTGACCCAAATCTCAACCCGGCGGTTTTGATTTTGACCCCAGGTGGTATCATTGCAGGCCAGTGGCAAGCCCTCCCCTAATCCGAGAACCTCAAACTCGTCACTGAGCTGGGCATCATCTAGCAGTGTGGCGATGGTGGCGCGCACAGCGCGGGCGCGGTCGAGAGAAATTTGCACATTGCCATCCGCACTTCCTTGGCTGTCGCTGAAACCAACAAACAAGATCTTGCGACCTTCAAAATATCCATTCACAAACAATCGTTTGAGGAACTGGAAGTTGGATTGCGAGCCAGCGTCCATGATCTGCGTACCCTCTAAAAAGCGGAAGGTGAGAGACATTCGCTCATAGCTATTCAGGTTGAGCACAGCTTGGCGCAAGTCCTCAGTGCGCATGTCCATATCCGTGTTTAAAATTGCATTAATCAAGAGGCCGGATTGCCCATGAATCTCGGTCTTTTCGGGGCTGCGGCTGGTGAAACCCAGCCTCTGCACCGCGTCTTGCGCCTCTGGCGTCAGCAAAAAGGCCCAAAAGGCGCGGGTGAAGTTTTGCATCTTCTTGGGTGCGGCGATCAGGTAGATCGGCGTTTGCAAAGGATGCGCGTGGGTTTGGACTTCGGCGGGCATCGCCTGTGGACCGCATCCCACGCTCACTTGGACCAATGTGTCCTGTGTCACCTGATCGGTGCTTACCGTTAAGCGACCGGGGGTGTGTACGCCCTTGGGCGGCATCGGCCGGATGTCATCAACAACTCTCAAGAGTTGCTTGAGCGCCAAAGTTTGATCCTCTTGTCCTGTGAGAATGGCTGGGTACTGCCTGCCTGCGGCAAGTGGCCAAAGCCTGGGCTTCTCACCTAACATCGCTACCAATTGGCTCATGGTGATGATCCTGTTGGGATTGCTGGGCTGGGAATATAAATACAGATCTTGCCACCCTACAACCAGAGAGTTTTGCGGATGGTCCAAGGCACCGAACATATCTTTTTTGAGGGCAGCTTGCTCTTCTGGCGTCGCGTCGCGCAGCATCAACGCAAAATGAGCCTGGTCATTTAAAATATCTAAAATCGCATCCCCGCTATTGCGATCAGACAGCGTAAAAACCGCATGTGCCTCGTCATTATTTGGATCAAATAAGGTGATTTGGCCCGCCAATTCTTGAGACAGCTGATAGGTATAGCCCTGATGTTCTGCAAAGGATTGAATAAGCGGCAGGAGCAGCGCGGAATTCAATGAACCGTCACCCGAGAATGTGACGTTTTCGGGTGATGCTCTCAAGGTGGGACAGGTCGCCCCTCGGCAGACCACCATTTCAGCCGCCAAGGTTAATGGCCCAAACTCGGATTGAATTTGATAGATTTCCCCATCGAATGAGGTCAGCGTGCCAGAAACTGAAAAAGAACCATCGCGCAAAACCAGCTCGACGGGATCCGCGAACGCCGTGCCGATGCTCCCGAAAAAGCAGGCCGCAGCCCATAGCCCTATGCTCAAAATACGATGCAAATGAGGTCAACCCAAGCAACTTTAAGGTCTCACTGTCGTGGTTTTCACTGATTCTATCAACAAAATAATAGCTTGAGCACTGACTTCTTGATCAAAATTCCGAGTGCATCAGTTTAAGCGAAGGCCACCTGCGCAATAGGGCGCACCCGCTCTAGAATTTTTTGTTTGGCTTTGGAGCGATCATTGCGTCGCTGTGGGACACTGACGAAGGAGCCCAAAATTTTTGTATAGGACAAAAACTGAACGCTTGGATCATCGGGGCCTACAAGCCTATAGCCACCGAAAAAAGGCCTCTATGGCATCAGCAGGAATGATTTGCCCGTTCTCAAGATCTTCGGAGCTGCGAAGAATAGCTTTATAATCAAGCAACAGTCAGGCGATGTCATAACCCACGGGCGCTGGTTGGTTTTTTGATATATTGGTTCCGGTCAAACAGGTGCCATCAAAGATGAGATTGCGCATATGAAAATTGCCATATTGAACCGCAGATACAGTCTGTTAATTGGAATATTTTACCGCGAGCTCAGATAGCCGTTCAACCCCGTTCAAAATAAGAGGTTTGGCGACAACTTTCAGGTCTCCAGACTGAATTTTTCTCCCAGATCATGGTAGTAATTCACCGCATGCTTTGGCTGAAAAATGCGGATCTCAGAGACTTTGGTTCGATGATAAGTATCCAACCATTCTCCAGCCATTTGCAACAGTTCAAGCTGCTTGGCGATATCCAAACACATGGGTTTGATTAGAGACACGCGCCCAGTGCGTTGAAAGGCGCGAGATGCTTTTCCCAACCGCAGATAATGCGCGGCAAAGGCGGCCTGTGCGCGGGGTCGCAGTTGCAGCCGATATTTGAACAGCCCGTGGTTTGGGTGCTCGACCAAATAAGAAATACGGGCCCGATCTTTCTCTTCATGTTTTGACAGCAACACATAAGAGCAGCGCACAATAGGCAGCTGAGCCTCCTCCAAAACACCTGGCCAGGCTGCATGGGCGGCTTTCTCAAGTTGTGTTATGGGGTCTTCGAGCCACATGGCGGCATTCCATTAAATAAATTGCAAAATTTAAAATATACTAGACGAATCTAGAGCAGCGATTGGTGTGATTTTATACAAATCTTAATGCGGCATTGACCAGTAAAACATGCGTTTTTTTAATTTACGAAGGAATTATGGGATCGATCGGGCCAAGTGGGCCGCCGCATGTTAATTCGACCTGGCGCGCTGCGGCCAAAAGCGTGGCTTCGCCCCGCGGCTTCCCGATCAGTTGCAGCCCCACCGGCAGGCCGCGTGGGCCGCGTCCTACGGGCACGGATATTGCCGGCAGGCTGGTGGTTGTAGCCAGAAAGGCAAAGCGCAACCAATCCATATAGTTGGTCAGCTCAACACCGCCCACATGGCGCACCCACTCTTCAGAGGCCAAATGCGGCATGCAACCCACCGTTGGGCAAGCAAGCACGTCGAATGTCTCAAACAAACTTAGCATATTGTTGAACAGGATGGAGCGATTCAGATTGGCGGCGATAATATCTTCGATAGTCAACGCCTGTCCAAAGGCAGTGTTTTCAGCCAGGGTAGATTTGAAATGTGCCTGGACCTCTGGGGGGAGACGTTTTGCTGCTGTGGCCCACATAAGTCCGCGCAGCGTGTGATAGCTGCGCTCAAGATGAGCAAGATCTGGGCAGGTCTCTTCGATGCGGGCGCCATTTTTCTCAAGTTGTCGCATCACTGCCGCAAGGTGCAGGGCCATTTCGGGATCGACCTGTCCAAAGCCTCCCAAATCCGGGGCAAAGGCAATTTTCAGCTTCCCCTCGGCGCGAATGACAGCCTCCTGATAGGGAATTTCAGGCGCAGGATAGGAAATCGCGATCTGTGGATCAAAACCTGCCATTGCATCTAAAAACAATGCGCAATCTCTTACGGAACGGGCCATCGGGCCCTGCACCCCTTCAATAATGAAAGCCGTGTCCTGTCCTGGTCCGCCGGCAATGCCTGGACTTGGGCGCAAACCTACGATGCCGCAATAGGCGGCTGGGGTGCGCAGGCTGCCGCCGTGATCGGACCCTTGGCTCAGCCAAATTTCCCCTGCGGCCAAAGAGGCTGCCGCGCCGCCTGATGATCCGCCTGGATTGAGTGCGGTATTCCAAGGGTTTCGGGTTTGTCCGAAGACATCATTGAATGTATTGCCGCCTGCGCCGAATTCGGGCGTGTTGGTTTTGCCCAAAATCACTGCCCCGTGCCGTTCCAATTGATCCACCAAAGGATCATTGTGTTGCGGTATAAATTCCGTCAGCCCTTTGGTTCCGAAAGTTGTGCGGACATTGGCGACGGCGCTGAGGTCTTTGATCGTGATCGGCAAGCCCGCCAGACAACCGGCCGGGGCGGTGTCTTGGTTTGATAAGTCCACAGCCCGCGCGCGCGCCTCACACAGGGTGGGTGTGGCATTGATCATTGGGCCAGTCTGGTCAATACGCGCCACAGCCGCATCTATCAGTTCTGCCGAGGAAATTTTTTTGGCTTTCAGCAGGTTGACAATTTCATGGGCTTCAAGTCCACAAAGTTCTGGCCCAGTGAATAACGGATCTGATGTCATTATATGCACCCTTAACGTGATAGCTTAATGACTGCATCATAGGTGGAGATGGCTAAAGTCAAAGGGATAAGTTGGTCCATAGCCCGTTTTTGGCTCAAAAAAATGTCTCCCGTGAGCTGCGCAAGAAACTCCGTTCCCGTTAATCGGTCCATGACCGGCCCCTTCACCTCTGACAGATGGAAGGACACGCCCATATCTCGAAGCCGCGCATTTATCACTTCTAAGGAGTCTAGCGCGCTCATATCAATGTCATTGATAGCGGAACACATTAAAACCACATGCCGCAATTGTGGCTGCTGTGTGGCGCGTGCAAACAGGTGATCTTCCAAGAAGCGCGCATTGGCGAAATAGAGGCTTTCATCTACGCGAATTGATAAAATATGAGGTTGGGTGATGACATCGTAGCGCAGAATATTTCGGTAGTGTTCCGAATTTGGCACTTGCCCCACGGTTGCGATATGGGGTCGTGAGGATTTGTAGAGATGAATCAAGATCGAAACCAAGACGCCCGTGATCACCCCAGTTTCAACGCCCACAGCTAGCGTTCCAGCCATAGTGGCTGCAACGGCAGTGAAATCTGCCTTTGAATAACGCCAGGCTTTCCCCAAGATCTTAAAATCCACCAAAGAGAGCACGGCGACGATGATCGTTGCGGCTAAAGTGGCTTTGGGCAGAAAGAAGATGAGGGGTGTTAGAAATAGGGAGGCAAAGATCAGGCCCACTGCCGTATAGACTCCGGCCGCTGGTGTTTCGGCGCCTGCATCGTAATTGACGACCGATCTCGAAAAACCGCCCGTTACGGGAAAGCCAGATGTAAGGGACGCACCAATATTGGCGGCGCCAAGGCCGATCAGCTCTTGATCTGGATCAATACGTTGGCGTTTTTTTGCCGCTAGAGTTTGCGCTACGGAGATGGATTCTACGAAACCAATGACAGAAATCAATATGGCTGACGTCAGAAGGCTGCTCCAGAGATCAAGTGAAAATTTTGGCAATGTGAGGGGCGGCAAACCCTGTGGGACCGCGCCTACAATATTTACGCCCAAGCTTTGCAGGTCGAGCAGCCACACCACTGCGGTGGTGGCGACAATTGCGGCAACTGGCCCCGTCTTTGCCATGATTTTGGCCACAGGCTCGGCGAGGCCCAGCATCACTAAGAGCGGCAGCAAACCTTTGCGGACCCAGAATAGAAAGGCTGTTGTAAGGCCTCCAATCAGGGTGGTGATCCAATTGATGTCCTGTCGATATGCCCAAAGAGACTCTGCCAATTGCAACAGATTATGGCCCTCGGCCTGAATGCCGAAAATGGCCTTTAGTTGACTGGCAGCAATGATCAGCCCGGAGGCTGTGATAAACCCAGCGATGACAGGATGTGACAGGAAGTTCGCCATGAAACCCAGGCGAAATACCCCCATTGCGACCAAGAAGATGCCTGACAAAAAGGCCAGGGCGATGGCGGCAAAGATATAGTCTTCACTGCCTGGAGCGGCGATGCGTGAGATTGAGGCTGCGGTCAGCAAGGACACGACGGCCACCGGGCCGACGGCTAAAGATCGGCTTGTGCCGAATACTGCATAAAGTGTGATGGGCATGATGGATGCGTAAAGACCCATTTGCGGTGGCAGGCCTGCGAGCATAGCATAGGCCAAGGACTGCGGAATTAACATGATGGTCACAATCACCGCCGCGGAGAGATCATTGGTAAATGACGCGCGATTGTATGTTTTGCCCCAAGTCAGAATTGGCAGATATTGGGTGAATATCGCTGTGAGTTTCATGTCAGTGTTCCGGTCATGATCGGCGGGTGGTTGGCGCATGTCACGATTTTTGCGCGCAACCGGTTTTACGGTGAGAACGCTGCTCTAAAGGGCGGCCGCGGAGAGCCTTGGGGTGAGTGCGGTCAGATCATGTCCAGCAGATTTTGCGACTGCAAGAATATCATCCACGGATTGCCCAAATTGGGCTTGATACAAAGCCCAAAGGGCGGTTGCGCGCATGCCGCTGCGGCAATAGGCGAAAATGGGACTTGGGCTTTTTGTGACCATATCCGCAAATTCCGCGATTTGCGCGTCAGAAATTTGACCGGGAACGATGGGCAGATAATGCGCTGCAATCTCCAAAGACGTGGCCTGCGTTTTCAGGGCTTCAAATGCCGGTTGACCGGCCCCCTCGCCATCAGGGCGCAGACAAATAACTGATTTGATGCCAGAGATTTGAAGATCTTCGATATCATCAATTTCAATCTGGGGTCCAACATAGAACTGATCCGAGAGCTTTTTCATAGACATGGCTTATCCTTTTGCCGCGATTGTTAATCGGGCAATTGTGTTTCAAAAGTGAGCGGCGGTTTTACAAAGAGTTGATTGGAACTTTCAGGCTCGGGCGCCCTTCGTCATCTGTAGGAACTTCGCCCGCTCGCATGTTGACTTGCAGGGCTGGAATGATCAGCTTCGGCATTACCAAGGTGGCGTCGCGCTCGGTGCGCATTTTCACAAAGGCATCGCGGGTTGCACCGCCACCAACATGGATGTTGAAGGCGCGTTCTTCTGCCACGGTGGTTTCCCACTGAATATCACGCCCATTGGGCCCATAGTCGTGACACATAAACAAGCGCGTTTCATCTGGCAGGCTCAACACTTTTTGGATGGAATCATATAAGATCCCCGCATCACCACCGGGAAAATCCGCGCGCGCAGACCCCCCATCAGGCATGAATAATGTGTCGCCAACGAAAGCTGTATCCCCCATGACATGCACCATACAAGCTGGGGTATGTCCGGGCGTGGCGATGACGCTGGCTTGCATTTGTCCCACGTGATAGCTGTCCCCATCTTCAAACAGCGCATCAAATTGTGATCCATCACGTTGGAAAGCGGTTCCTTCATTGAAGATCTTACCAAAGGTCTCCTGCACCTGAATGATTTTCTCACTGATCCCTATTTTGCCGCCCAACTTCTCTTGCAAATAGGGCGCAGCGGAAAGGTGATCGGCGTGCACATGGGTTTCGATGATCCACTGGAGCTCTAGACCACGATCTTTGATCGTTTTGATGATGTCATCGGCGCTTTCAAAGGTGATCCGGCCAGCCGCATAATCCATATTCATGACGGAATCGATGACGGCGCAGGCATTGCCGCTCGGCTCCTTTACAATATAGCTGATGGTGTTGGTCTGCGCATCAAAGAAGGCCGTAACCTCCGGCTGGTCCAGGGTGCTCGGTTTTGTATCAGACATTGGATCGCCTTTCTGGATAACCTGTAATCGCAAAGTTTAAACGCGGCTGTCTCGCCGTTGAAGAACGTATTTGGATGCGGCCATCCCTGTCAACATTGTGGCGACAAAGATCAATGTGCCTTCAGCGGCCAGTGGCAGCGCAGTCATTGCTGGACCGGGGCAGAATCCGCCCAAGCCCCAACCCACACCGAATATCGCAGAACCTGTAATTAAACGTGCGTCCAAATCGGTGCGGCTGGGCAGATGGAAGACGTTGTTGAAAAATGGCTTATTGCGGCGGATGACCAACCAAAATCCAGGCATGGTGACAGCAATCGCGCCGCCCATAACGAAGGCAAGGCTTGGATCCCATGTGCCGAAGAGGTCAAGGAAATTTTGGACCTTAGCTGGATCGGCCATGCCCGATAGCAAGAGACCGAAGCCAAACAAAAGACCGGAAATGAGTGTAAGGAGATTTTTCATGGTCCTAGCTCTCAAAAACATGACGAAGCAACAAAACGGCAACAAAGCCGGTGCTCATGAAGGTTAATGTTGCAAAAATGGAGCGACTGGAAAGACGAGAAATGCCGCATACCCCGTGGCCACTTGTGCAGCCATTGCCCCAGACCGATCCAAAACCGACCAGAACGCCGGCCAGGGCCAAAAGCGGCAGGTTATTTGAAACAGTTTGTAGCGGGGCTTGACCGTTGATTGTGATCCAAAGGGGTGCGGCGAGTAAGAGACCGATTATAAAGATCAGACCCTGCGGGAGTGATTGATCTTTGCTGGCGGGGGGCAGCATGCGTGAGAGGATGCCGCTGATCCCAGCAATACGACCATGGGTCGCCATCAATAAGACTGCTGAAGCACCGATAAGGCCGCCTCCCAAAAGTGACAGAAGTGGTGTGAACTCGGTTTCCATAATTGGCCCCTTGTTATGCCATATTTGATATTCCAATTTTCATATATAAACGATTGATAATATACAAGCGTAAAATTACACTCTTTCGCAGGATGGGCTCACACCAGTCGGTACGGCGCGATAAGGCCTATTGCCCAGCCAATGAATTCGCTGGTCACTCGGCGAATTGCTCCCTATGTATTAAGAATGGACGTTCTCGTGTTTGTTATTTTGTTGGGCACATGTTTTGCCGCTGGCGCAACTGGGGCATTGTTTCAACCTGGAAGCTGGTATCAGGCGCTCAGCAAACCTGTCTGGACTCCGCCCAACTGGGCTTTTCCGTTGGCATGGACGACCATCTATTTTTCCGTTTCCTTCGCGGGCGCTCGCGTGGCAGATATGCAGGGCAACGCTGTTGCCCTAGCCTTTTGGGCTATGCAGGCAGGGTTCTCGACCCTATGGACACCGGTGTTTTTTGGGCTGCGGCGATTGCGTGGTGCGCTATTGGTGATGTTGCCACTGTGGCTATCGGTATTCGGAGCGACCCTAGCTATGTTTGAGCTGGATTGGGCCGCTGGCCTGGCATTTTTGCCCTATATGATCTGGGTCACCGTAGCTGCTGCATTAAACTACCGGGTTGCACAGCTGAATCCCACGGTTGCACCCCGAGACCTGTCAGCGGATTAACCTTGTGATGGATTTATCGCCATTCCTTGCATTTTGCGGCTCATTTTTATCGGTCATATCGGTGGGGTTGGCGCATGCCACATGAGCGGATTTCGATCTATGTTGTTGATGGCGATTCATGGGCGTTGGAAACCCACACAGCAGTGTTGAGCGCAGCGGGTCATACCACGTTTCCCTGCAACTCTGCTGAGCAATTTTTGAAACTGTTTGATATAGAAAGTAAAGCCTGTGTGGTTATGGAGCTGCGGTTGCCTGGAATGTCGGGCAGCGAGCTGCAGGATTATCTAGCCTCCAACGGGCTGGATATTCCAATCGTGATACTAACAGCTCATGGCGACGTGCCCCTCGCGGTGAAAGCTCTGCGGGCTGGAGCTGTAGATTTTATCGAAAAGCCGGCGCCTGACTCTCGATTATTGGAGGCCATCGGCACTGCTTCGGAGCTCATATTTGACAGAGAGCCAAACCGTCTTTCGCAGCAAATCATTGCACAGCGTTTGCGTTCCTTGACGGAGCGCGAGCGCGAGGTTTTAGAACATCTCCTTAAAGGAAAGCTGAACAAAGAGATCGCTGTGGACCTAAATGTGAGCCAGCGCACAATCGAAGCGCATCGTGCCCGCATACGCGAAAAGACACAGGCACGCCGGATTGTAGATTTGGTCCGAATGTTTGGTTAAGGGCAGAAACTAAGTATAATTACCTAAGTACTTTCCCTAATTATGCCACAGTCCGTTCTGTGCTCTAAAGATTTTGTCGGTGTCGATGCGTTTGCTCGGACATTGGCAAAGAATACGAGCTTCTACTTAATAAATGAAAGCCTTATGATTTGGCCTTCAGCCTGAGTTTATACGATAACGTGATTTTTTGGAGGATGAAATCGAGTTTTAACATGGAACCTGCTGTATGGGAGTATTGCTACAAAGGATTGTAGCCCCCAATTGATTTGAAATGAGCGGCCCTCTCGCCAAGGTAACCGTCATTTCGTAATCTGATGCAGCGTGAGTACCGGTCTCCATGTGGGTAACGAGTGATAGGGGACACATGAATGTCGAAACAACAAGGCTCCGCTTCAGGAGTGCAGTCGACAGATGCCTTCGAATGGGAAGTGTATCACAATAGCGAAACAAATATATTTGAACTCAGCAAAAAGCTGCCGGAAGACCTAGTTGCCAGCCTGGCGCGAGAGGTAATTTTGCGCGTGGCATCAAGGACTGTAGCTGCCGGCGCGGCCGCGCGCCCAGTGACGCAAGAGGCGTTGCTGGCATTCAGCACGGCGCTCGCGTCCGACAGTCCCAAAAGCGCCGCAAAGATCATTGCTGCGGAACGCAAAGCTGGTCGTCCGGTGGAGGACATCTACGTCAATTTCTTGGCGCCAGCTGCGCGACAATTGGGCGATATGTGGAACAGCGATCACATCACATTTGCGCAGGTGACGGTTGGCTCCGGTCGCATTTTTGCGATTATGCGATCAATGCGGCACATGTTTAAAACTGCTGCCCTACCCGATGAGCCGGAGGTTATTTTCGCCTCTGTGCCGGGCGAGACTCACACGCTTGGGGTTCGTATGGCAGCAGATTTTTTCCGAAATGATGGATGGAATATTTCTCTACTGGTGGGCCTTTCCCATGATGATCTGCTTGCTGAAATCTCTCAGATTTCCAGCCACATCATAGGTCTTTCATTCAGCGGTGAACATTCGCTTGAAGCGCTGTCACAGCTGATTGTCGCGCTTCACATTTGCGCGCCGCATCTGTCAATTGTGGTTTGTGGCCATGTGGCCGAAGAGTTTCGCGCTATTTTGGACCTCATGGGTGTCGATGGGATCGCCGCAACCATAGAAGAGGCAAGGCTGCATTTCACGCGGTTGTCACAGGCTGAGGGGTAATTTAATCTCTCACACCAGGTCGTATTTCCGTAATTTTACATAGAGTGATTGCCGTGACAATCCGAGCATCTCGGCTGCGGCGACGCGGTTGTTCGAGGTCATGCCAATCGCGGTTTCTATACACATTTTTTCAACCACATCGGTGCTGCGCGCGACAATATCCTTGAGTGATTGGCTGCCAATTAGTTCAACAACGGAGTTAATCTCTTCTTTTGACATTTGACTGGAGGACGTCGAGACCGCCTCGACACGACGGGCATTGCGCAGGAGCAGCGCACAAATTGGTTCACGTTCTGTGCGGACTTGTGTGGTCGAAATGTCGACGGGGCGCTCGTCGCCATGTTCGTTTAAAATCTTTGTCGAATAAAGCCGCATCTTACCAGTGCGGCGCGCGCTTTCTAAAATTACATTGAGATCGACTGACCCACGGGAAAAGAATTCGGACATGCTGCGCCCACTCAGTGTTTGCGGATGAGTCACATTGGCCAAGGAGACAAAGGCCTCATTCGCACTCATTATCTGGCCTGACATATTTACAAACACAATTGGGTCGACCCCCTTGTGGAAAAAACTGACCAAATGGGTTGCGAGTAAATCAACGGGCTCTAGGGTCGAATCCTCGGGCTCAATTTTACAAAGCAACATTTGCGAGGTTGCGCCGCGAAACAAAGTTGGATTGAGACGGTAGGACTGGCCACCCAGCGCTGATTTGGCCAAAATGGCAGTCATCGAGGAATCCGAGGCGGCGGTCACCATTCGGTCGATCAGCCCCGTAAGACCTTCGTCTTCAAACTCCAAAGCGAAAGCCGCATCAATAAATTCATTGCGGGACCGTCCGAGCAGAACCTCCGCGGCGCTATTGCAAGATGAAATCAGGCCCGTTTCAAGTGCGATGAACACTGTTGCGACGTCTGATGATTCCATCAATACCCTTAGTCTGATTTCATGATCCCGACGGGCGTCATAATCGTTCTCAAGAGCAATTTGTGCTTCTACCAGCTGTTGCTGCATTTCTGCGACGGGCCGTAAATCCGATCCTAAAAGCAATGTAGACCCGTTTGCTGCGGCGCAATGATAGGTGTATCGGACGGGCAATTCGGCTTGCTGATCGGTGGCGCGATGGTTCAACTCGACGGGGCGCGTTTCTTGTTGGCCCTCTTTGAATTCTGCGAGCCGGGCCTCAAACTTTGGTACAGACTCTTTGGTCAGCGTGTCTTTAAATTGCTGACCATGCCACGTAGCCAAATCCAATCTGGGCGCCAAAAAAGGGCTGGACATGGTGTGGGTGATCTCGCCATCGCGGGAGATGACAAAAGCAAAATCGCACAGCCGCGAAATTACGTCCGCAGTGGCAGCCTGATCCAAATTTGGGATAAGGCGCTCGGACCATTCTGTTTTACCAAGCGACGTCATTTGCAAAAGCCCTTCGTTCGATTTGCATTTCTAGATGCACCCACGTGGCAATCGTACTGTCAAATACCTGGAATTTAACTTTCAAAAGCATTGAGCAACCGCGGCTTTCCAATCGTTGGATATGTAATCTGCTCCCGTAACCGCATCAATGTTAATTTGAGCGCTTAGAATGCCGCCCCCCAAAATAACCTTTGCTGTGCTCCAATTACATCTAACATTTGAAATTATTTCAGATAATTTTTCGGTACTGCTGTCTGCTGACGCAGAAATAAACACGCCGTCGAATTGCTCAATTGCCCCCACCTGATGAACTCGACTGGCTGTGACATCCATCTCCAGCTTAACGCGCGCGCCAAGACATCTTAGTATCTTGCCTAGGATAATCGCACCTAATGTATGTTGTGTTCCTTCCGGAACGATAATTAACAAACTCAATTCCTTACGCAGCCGACTTATGCCGGCCGGAACCTCTGTTTCAGAAAGACCGTGCACCGCGATCTGTAGGCGACTTGCGCTGAGCGTCATGGAGAAGAAGGACAGGTCATCTTCTTCCCAAGCGACGCCCAATTGTCGGACTGCAGCGGGTATAATCTCTGAAAATAGGATAAAGTCTGAAAAGCCCACGGTCTGTAGCTCATGAATGGCAATAGAAACGGCTGATCTTTTCGGATCAAGAGAAGCATCGACCAAACGTTGGGCCGCTTGGCTTGCGCTGATTGCAGGAACCAAGGGCGCAAGCCCGCCCAGCCTGCTGGCTTGACTTAAATTGCGCGCCAGAACCTTGATAGCAACTTGAGCGACCTGGGCAGCTTCATCCCCTATACTCACGAGATCTGTGTGTTGGTGATGAGTCACAATGACCTTCCGAATACTGCCAGCAGGCCACGATGACCTCAGTGCTTATCAAAGATGACAGAGATGCTCGGGTATCGCGGCCTAAATGTCAATAATTTGTTACATTTTGTGGGAAAACTTCGATAGATTCCGCAAATTTTTGAGAAAAGTAAAAATAATTAGACAGAATTTCTGACAATAAGTGTAAATCAAAGTTGACAGACTGCGCCGCGCCTGCCAAATTTTGACCAGCCTATTGGCGAATTGGAAAACCGTATGACAATGACCTCGTCACAAAATCTGCAACCCTCTGGCCTTTATACACAGGACCAGCGCAGTCGGCGTGACGCAACGGCTTGGACGGTGGTGCAAGGCGCTCTTGCGCCTTTGCAATTCCTGGTCTTTTTGGTCTCTCTCTTTTTGGTGATCCGTTACATGATCACCGGCCTGGGGTATGAAATTATGACCCTTTCAATCATTGCAAAAACCTTGCTGCTTTATCTCATAATGATCACTGGTGCGATTTGGGAAAAAGTTGTTTTTGGACAATGGCTCTTTGCACCAGCATTCTTTTGGGAAGACGTGGTCAGTTTTGGCGTCATCGCGCTGCATAGCCTTTATATTTATGGATTAATTCAAGGGAGCATCCCTGCGGATACTTTGGTGTGGATCATCTTGGCGGCCTATGCCTCTTATGTGGTCAATGCTGGACAGTTCCTGTGGAAACTGCGCGTCGCGCGCCTCCAGATGGAGGGCGCCTCATGACTGAACTTATGCCGCCACCGCCCGCTACGGGATGTCGAACCTCTCCGGTGTTGAAGCAGCGTGGTCAGCGCGAAGTGTTTTGTGGCTTGACCGGTATTATTTGGCTGCATCGAAAGATCCAAGATGCCTTCTTCCTTGTTGTTGGATCGCGCACATGCGCGCATCTGTTGCAGTCGGCAGCCGGAGTCATGATTTTTGCTGAGCCACGATTCGGGACAGCGATTCTGGAAGAGGCAGATTTAGCGGGGCTAAAAGACGCACAAGCGGAGTTGGACCGCACGGTCGAAGAGCTTCTGGCCCGGCGGCCGGACATTCGGCAACTCTTTCTTGTGGGGTCATGTCCTTCCGAGGTTATCAAGCTTGATCTGAACCGCGCCGCCGAGCGATTGACCCAGACCTATGCCCCGAAAGTCCGAGTATTGGAATATTCTGGCTCTGGAATCGAAACGACCTTTACCCAAGGGGAAGATGCCTGTTTGGCGGCCATGGTGCCCGTTCTGCCGAAAACCGATGCGCGGGAATTGATTGTCGTTGGCGCATTGCCAGATGTGGTCGAAGATCAGATGGTTGCGCTTTTAACTGATCTTGGCATTGGTCCATTGCGTATTTTGCCGGCCCGGACAATCGAAGATGAAATTGCCGTTGGCCCCAATACGGTTTTTGCCCTGACACAACCATTCTTGGGCGACACCCATGCGGCCTTAAGCCGCCGAGGTGCTCGCCATATCGCGGCGCCTTTCCCCTTTGGTGAAGAGGGAACCACAGCCTGGTTGTCGGCCATTGCTGAAGAGTTCAATATTTCCTGCGAGGTCTTTGATCGCGTGACTGAGGCGCCCCGTCGTCGGGCCCGGCACGCGATCGGCCAAGCCGCTGCACCGCTCAATGATAAATCCGTATTTTTCTTTCCGGATAGTCAATTGGAAATTCCCTTGGCGCGTTTCTTGAGCCGGGAATGTGGGATGACCGCGCTGGAAGTTGGCTCGCCTTACATCCACGACGCCTTGCACGGCCCGGATTTGGATCTATTGCCAGCGGGGCCTCAAATTTCTGAAGGCCAAGATGTCGATCTCCAGCTGGATCGCTGCCGCGCGGCGCATCCGGATTTGACCGTCTGTGGCTTGGGTTTGGCCAATCCGCTTGAAGCGGAAGGTTTCGCCACAAAATGGGCGATTGAGTTGGTTTTTACGCCCGTGCATTTTTACGAGCAAGCCGGTGATCTTGCCGCTCTGTTCGCCCGACCTCTGCGCCGCAAATCGATTTTGAAGGTGGCCGCAGAATGAAACTTACTGTTTGGACATATGAAGGCCCGCCTCATGTCGGTGCGATGCGTGTCGCCACTGGCATGAAAAAGCTTCACTATGTTCTTCATGCGCCGCAGGGCGATACCTATGCCGATCTATTGTTCACGATGATTGAGCGGCGCGATCACCGGCCGCCGGTGACCTATACCACATTTCAGGCGCGGGACTTAGGCGCGGATACGGCGGGCCTGTTCAAACAAGCCTGCCAAGATGCATATGACCGGTTCCAACCGGAGGCCATTATCGTTGGAGCGTCTTGCACTGCTGAATTGATTCAAGACGATCCTGGCGGTCTTGCAGAAACCATGGGGCTTCCCATTCCGGTCATTCCGCTTGAGTTGCCCAGTTATCAACGCAAAGAGAACTTTGGCGCGGATGAGACCTTTTTCCAATTGGTCAAACATTTGGCAAAGCCACAAGCTAAAACAGAGCGTGTCAGCTGCAATATTATTGGCCCTACTGCCTTGGGTTTTCGGCATCGGGATGATGTGGCTGAGATCACAAATCTTTTGTTCGAGCTTGGTATTGAGGTGAATGTCACAGCGCCGATGGGCTCTACACCCAGCGATATCGTGCAAATGGGAAAGGCGCATTTCAATGTGCTGTTGTATCCGGAAACTGGTGAAACTGCGGCGCGTTATTGTGAAAAAGAATTCGATCAGCCCTACACGAAAACCGTGCCTATCGGGGCCGGCGCGACGCAAGATTTCATTGCTGAGATCCGTGCGCTCAGCGGAAGCACTGCTCCGCTTGACAGTCAAGCTTTGCGGCAAACTTGGTGGTCGCGCTCAGTCGATAGCACCTATTTGACAGGCAAACGGGTTTTCATTTTTGGCGATGGCACCCATGTCAAAGCCGCCGCGCGGATTGCGCGGGATGAGATGGGCTTCGAGGTTGCGGGGCTGGGATGCTATAACCGTGAATACGCACGCGACATTCGGACAATTGCCAAAGAGTTCGGTGTCGAAGCCTTGATCACAGATGACTATTTGTTGGTCGAAAAAACCATCGAAGCGCTACAGCCAGAAATGATTTTAGGCACGCAAATGGAGCGCCATATTGGAAAGCGGCTGGGTATACCTTGCGCAGTTATTTCTGCCCCGGTCCACGTCCAAGATTTCCCTGCCCGCTATTCGCCGCAAATGGGGTTTGAGGGGGCAAATGTAATCTTTGACACTTGGATTCATCCACTGGTGATGGGTCTTGAAGAGCATTTGCTGCACATGTTTCGTGAAGACTTTGAATTCAATGACGCTGCGGGTCCCAGCCATCATGGTGGGCACCAACCTGCAGGGATCGGATCGAACCAATTGCGCGTGGCAGCGACGGAAGAGCAGTCTGCTGTTCTAAGTACCGGCGGCGATGTGGCGATATGGTTGGCGGAAGCGGAAAAAGAGTTGAAAAAAATACCTTTTTTCGTCCGGGGCAAGGCCCGCCGCAACACCGAGACCTATGCGACCTCGCAAGGGTTGTCGGAAATCTCTGTTGATACCCTGTATGAAGCGAAGGCCTTTTATGCGCGATGAGCTGATATATCCTTCGTATAATGTCGTGCTAATGACATTGGACCGCCACGCGGCTGGTCCAGCAGCGCGGGCTTTGCCCAAGCTGGCGGCGGATTTTCCAGGCTTGCAGCTTAAAATACATGCCGCCGCGGAATGGGCCAAAGATCCAGCGGCCTTGGCCAGTGCTAAAGCTGATATCGAGACGGCGCATTTGATTGTGTCCTCTGTTCTATTTCTTGAAGATCATGTGCAGGCTATCTTGCCCGATCTAAAAGCGCGGCGTGCTGCTTGTGATGCTTTGGTGGGCATAATTGCCGATCAGGACATTGTGCAGCTGACCAAAATGGGCGACCTCGACATGATGCGGCCCGCTTCTGGCGTCATGGGGTTTTTGAAGAAGCTGAAACCAGCGAAGAAATCTACCAGCACAGGCGAAGGCCAGGCCAAGATGCTGCGCCGAATTCCCAAAATTTTAAAGCTTATTCCTGGTAAGAGTCAGGATCTGCGGGCGTGGTTCTTGACCATGCAATATTGGCTCGGCGGATCTGATGATAATATCGAAAGCCTCGTGCGCTTTTTGATTTCGCGCTACGCATCTCGGCTGGAATGGCGTGGTGTTGCGGCTCCGGCTCCGGTTGAATACCCTGAAGTGGGTCTTTATCATCCAGACCTGCCCGGCCACCATATCACCACAGATATAGCTGATCTGCCACAAGCGGGTACTGGCCCAACCATTGGGCTGGCTATGTTGCGCAGTTACATTTTGGCCGGAGACACGGCGCATTTTGACTATGTCATTCGGCGCTTTGAAGCCGCGGGAATGCGGGTCATACCGGCCTTTGCTGGTGGGCTCGACAGTCGACCAGCAATCGAAGCCTATCACATGGGCAAGATCGACGCTTTGGTCTCTCTGACCGGATTTTCTCTGGTTGGCGGACCCGCCTATAATGACAGCGAAGCGGCGGTTGAAACCCTCAGCGGGCTCGACGTTCCCTATATTGCGGCGCAACCTTTGGAATTTCAAACCCTGTCGCAATGGGCCAATGGTGGCCAGGGGTTGAGCCCGATTGAGGCGACAATCCTAGTGGCTTTGCCCGAAATTGATGGCGCCACAAACCCAACAGTGTTTGCAGGTCGGCACGGGCCGGATGGCTGTGACGGATGCGCTTATGCCTGCGCAGCGGCGGGCACCGTAAAAGCCATGGCGCCCTGCCCAGAGCGTATTGATGCTTTGGTGGAAAAAACTCGAAATCTTGCGGTTTTGCGCCGCAAAGAAAATTCTGAAAAAAATGTTGGAATCGTGCTTTTCGGCTTTCCGCCCAATGCAGGCGCGATTGGTACAGCGGCCTATCTCTCGGTGTTTGAAAGTTTACATAATACTTTGCAGGCAATGGCTGAAAACGGTTACGATGTGACCCCACCCGAAACTGTTGACGACCTGCGCAAGGTCATTTTGCAAGGGAATGCATCGATCTATGGGCAGGAGGCCAACGTCGCGGCCAAGGTTTCGGCCGATTATATCGTAACGCATACGCCTTGGTTAAACGAGATCGAAGAGATTTGGGGTCCCTCGCCAGGGCGCATTCAGTCCAATGGCAGCGACCTTTTTATTCTCGGTGCTCAGTTTGGAAAAATTTTCGTCGGAGTACAGCCAACCTTTGGTTATGAGGGTGATCCCATGCGCCTTCTCTTTGAGCACGGGTTTGCGCCTACCCATGCGTTCAGCGCGTTTTATCAATTCATGAAGCATCAGTATAAAGCCGATGTGCTATTGCATTTTGGCATGCACGGGGCGTTGGAATTTATGCCGGGCAAGCAAAACGGCTGCGGTGGCAAAGATTGGCCAGATCGGTTGATTGGCAATGTGCCCAATATTTATCTTTACGCAGCCAATAATCCGTCAGAGGCCACTTTGGCGAAGCGCCGCAGCAATGCAATTACCATAACCCATCTGACGCCGCCGTTGCAGGCTTCCGGTCTTTATCGCGGTCTTGCTGATTTGAAAGACAGTCTCAGCAAGTGGCGAGCGTTGCCGCCGGGCGATGCATCTGCCAAGCCCTTGGAGGCGTTGATTGCGGCTCAGGCTGAGATTGTGCATCTGGATGGTACAGATTTGAACCGGCTTTGGATCACTCTTTTGGAAACAGAAGATGCTTTGATCCCCGACGGGTTGCACATCATTGGTCAAAAATTGCCTGAGCATAAAATCGAAGCTCTTTTGGATTTGATGTGCTTTGACACCCCACAAGCGCGCCAGATCGCCAAATCGCATTTGCATGGCAGCGAAGAGCTGGATGGATTGATGCGGGGCTTAAACGGCCAATTCATAAAGCCGGTTCCTGGCGGAGATGTGATCCGTGCGCCAGATATCCTGCCGACGGGTCGGAATATTCATGCCTTTGACCCCTTCCGAATGCCGACAGCTTTTGCCATGCAAGACGGCGCGCAGCAGGCGGAAGAGTTGCTGCGAACTCATGAGGGGTTGCCCAAGACTGTTGCATTGGTGCTCTGGGGATCTGACAATATTAAATCTAACGGTGGGCCGATCGCACAGGCGCTGTCTTTGATGGGCGCCAAGCCGCGCTTTGATGCAAATGGCCGTCTTTGTGGCGCTGATCTGATCTCTCTTGAGCAGCTGGGGCGGGCGCGGATTGATGTGGTCATCACCCTCTCGGGAATTTTCCGGGATCTATTGCCGCTACAAACTAAAATGCTGGCTGATGCCGCCTTGCAATGTGCGATGGCCGATGAGCCTTTAGAGATGAATCCCATTCGCGCCCATGCTCTAGAGTTTGCCCAGGCACAAAATTGTAGCCTAGAAATAGCAGCGTTGCGGGTTTTTTCTAATTCCGAAGGCGCTTATGGTTCAAACGTGAACCAATTGGTCGACAGCTCCGCTTTTAAAGACGACAGCGACTTTGCAGATGCCTACCAGGCGCGTAAAAGTTTTGCCTATGGCAAGGACGGCGAAGCCAGTCAGCAATCGCAATTGTTACAAGACACGTTAAAGAATGTGGAACTTGCCTATCAGAACCTCGAATCCGTTGAGCTTGGGGTCACCACTGTGGATCATTATTTTGATACACTCGGCGGCATTGCAGCGGCTGTGAAACGTGCCAAGGGCGGTGTCGAAACACCCGTCTACATCGGAGATCAAACCCGTGGTGGCGCGCAGGTACGGACCCTGCGTGAACAGGTGGCGTTGGAAACTCGCGCCCGCAGTTTAAACCCAAAATTTTATGAACCGCTCTTGCAGCATGGTCATGAAGGTGTGCGTGCCATTGAGGCGCATATTACCAATACCGTCGGTTGGTCTGCGACGACAGGGAAGGTGGATGAATGGGTGTATCAAGAGCTGTCTGAAACATTTGTTTTGGATGAAGACATGCGCAAACGCCTGTCCGCCTTAAACCCACAAGCCTCCATGCGCATGGCAAATCGCCTGCTAGAGGCGTCAGATCGTGCCTATTGGAAACCAGACGAAACCACTTTGGCCGCGCTGCAAAGTGCCGCGGATGCCATTGAAGATCAACTTGAGGGCATTGCAGCCGAATGACCCAAAACGCAGTTATAGGAAGGGACTACAGACATGAGCCCACTTGATAGAAACATTCCCAATTTGACCGGTGACGGCGAAGGATCGGTGCAGGTGCATCAGGACGAAACCGCAAAAATTGATGGTGCAAAAGTATTCAGTGTTTACGGTAAAGGGGGCATTGGCAAGTCAACCACCTCGTCAAACCTTTCGGCGGCTTTTTCTAAAATGGGAAAGCGCGTGCTGCAAATTGGTTGTGATCCAAAGCATGACAGCACCTTTACTTTAACTGGCACACTGCAACCCACAGTGATTGATATTCTCAAAAGCGTGGATTTTCACTCCGAAGAACTGCGCCCAGAAGATTATGTTGCAACGGGATATAATGGTGTGAAATGCGTAGAAGCTGGCGGGCCGCCCGCGGGAACTGGCTGCGGCGGCTATGTGGTTGGGCAAACGGTGAAGCTGCTTAAGCAACACCATATGCTTGAAGACACGGATGTTGTGATTTTCGATGTCCTCGGGGATGTCGTTTGCGGCGGGTTTGCAGCGCCGTTGCAGCATGCCGATCGAGCTTTGATTGTCACCGCCAATGACTTCGACAGCATATATGCGATGAACCGGATAATTGCTGCGGTTCAGGCGAAATCTGCCAATTACAAAGTGAGGCTTGCCGGCTGTGTCGCCAATCGGTCGAAAGATACGGATGAGGTGGACAGGTATTGCAAGACTGTGGGGTTCAACCGAATTGCCCATATGCCAGATCTCGACGCGATCCGCCGGTCTCGGCTGAAAAAGAAGACTCTGTTTGAAATGCCCGATGATGAAGAAATCGTCCAGGTCCGCAAAGAATATTTGCGTCTGGCCGAAACGCTTTGGAACGGCACGCTGCCACTTGCACCGGCGCCATTGCCTGATCGCGAAATCTTTGAACTGCTGGGATTTGATTGATGACCTACGAATCGACCCGCAACACGGTTGAAACTTACTTTGATCGCACGGCGACAAAGACCTGGGAGCGATTGACCTCTGACGCGCCTGTGTCGGGCATTCGCGCCACTGTGCGCGCGGGGCGTAACCGGATGCGGCAGCTCTTGCTGTCGCAATTGCCTGCGGATTTGCGCGGGGCGCGCGTGTTAGATGCGGGCTGCGGCACAGGGGCTTTGGCCTTTCAATTGGCCCAGGCTGGCGCAGATGTTGTGGCGGTGGATATCTCGCCAAAGCTCATCACGATAGCCAAGCAGCGCCAACCCGCCGAAGTCAGCGGCTCGCTTAGGCTGATGGCTGGCGATATGTTTGATCCGGGCCTAGGGCATTTCGATCATATCGTGGCAATGGACAGTTTGATCTATTATTCAGCTGAAGATATTGGCGCGACCCTCGATCGGGTGAGTAGCCGTATATTGACAAATATGGTCTTCACGGTTGCGCCGCGCACGCCGCTTCTTATGGCGATGTGGCGGATTGGCAAATTTTTCCCTCGTGGCGATCGCTCGCCCATGATGGTTCCACACCAAGCGGCACAAATTGCCAAGTCTACCGTGGGAAAGATCAGTGACATTGATCGGGTGACGTCTGGATTTTACATCAGCCAAGCTTTGGAATTCCGCCCATGATCCCAAAGAGTGCTGTCAAAACCCTGACCTTAAGGATGTTGCCTTTCGCCGATGCGGCCAGCGATGAGCTGCCGCTTGGGCAATTGTTGCGTCTATCCTTGTTTCAAATTTCTGTGGGCATGGCAGCGGTGATGTTGCTTGGCACCTTAAACCGGGTGATGATTGTTGAGCTGTCGGTGCCGGCCTTTATCGTGGCGACGATGATTGCAATTCCCGTGCTGATCGCGCCTTTTCGTGCGCTTCTTGGGTTTAAGTCTGACAATTACCGCTCCGCAATCGGTTGGAAACGCGTGCCCTATTTGTGGTTTGGCAGCCTCTGGCAGTTTGGCGGATTGGCGATCATGCCGATGGCTCTTTTGGTTTTGGCCGGAGACTCAGCAATTGATGCGGGACTGTTTGGCGAGATTGCCGCAGCGCTGGCGTTTCTTTTGACTGGGCTTGGAATGCATATGACGCAAACCGCAGGGCTGGCTTTGGCCGCTGATCGCGCAACCGAACAGACTCGCGCAAAAGTCGTTTCAATGCTCTACGTTATGTATCTTGTGGGAATGGGGGTTTCAGCCGTTATCATTGGTACGTTGCTGCATGATTACTCCTCGTTACTGTTGGTTCAAGTGGTGCAAGGCGCGGCGGTGTTCACCATGGTTTTGAATGTTATTGCTCTTTGGAAGCAGGAAAAAATGGCGCCGATGAGCCAGGCTGCACGCCAGGCGCCGAAGGCCAGTTTTCAGACCGCTTGGGCGGACTTTACCGGTCAAACGACGGTGCGGCGGCTAATATTCACAATTTTCGCCGGCACGGTTGCTTTTAATATGCAAGATGTGCTGCTCGAACCCTATGGCGGCGAAATTCTTGGCCTTTCCGTTTCGGCGACAACGCAGCTTACCGCCATGTGGTCTTTGGGCGCTTTGATCGGTTTGGGCCTGTCGGCGCGATGGCTGTCGCGATCAATTGATCCCATTCGTATTGCGGGCCGGGGAGTTGTTGTCGGCATCTTCGCTTTTGCGGCAGTTCTTTTATCCTCTGTTTTTGGCTCGCCATTTTTGTTTTTTTCAGGTGCCTTTTTGATTGGGCTGGGTGGCGGTACCTTTGCAGTGGCGACCCTGACTGCCGCCATGACCATCAATGTGCCTGGAGCGGCTGGGCGTGGATTGGCGCTGGGCGTTTGGGGCGCTGCGCAGGCCACAGGCGCAGGCCTGTCCATTTTTTTAGGTGGCGCTATTCGCGATATGATCACGCAAGCGGCGCATAGCGGCATTTTGGGCGACGCCCTTAACACCCCGGTTGTTGGGTATTCGGTCGTTTATCAAATTGAGATCGCTCTACTCTTCATTACCCTCATCGCCCTTGGCCCGATTCTACGGACCAAAGGCATCAGTGCAAACACACCGCAGCGCTTGGAGCTGACGGATTTTCCGACTTGATAGTCAAAGGAGACGACCATGGTAGGCAATGAATTTTTCGGTAATTTTGATCTCGCAAGCGCTGCGATCTGGATGTTCTGGATCT